>Ga0163108_10000008_pt1 | contig 147206 bp, 122 predicted proteins | sample Fk1155metaG_FD_109644 | JGI IMG/M metagenome (GOLD analysis project Ga0163108, IMG submission 109644) | Marine microbial communities from the Central Pacific Ocean - Fk160115 155m metaG | ecosystem: Environmental > Aquatic > Marine > Oceanic > Photic zone | place: The Central Pacific Ocean...
ACTAAGAGGATACTAAAGTACGACCTTCCGTGAACGAAGGTCATTTATTCCCCTGTAGCTCAGTTGGTAGAGCGTGCGGCTGTTAACCGCATTGTCGTAGGTTCGAGCCCTACCGGGGGAGCTTGTTTCTTTTCTACGGAAAGAAACCCCACACCAGTTAACGCCCGGCGTCGAGAGATCGATAGCTGGGCGTTTCGCATTTCTGGCCCCTGGTAGCTGCCATCTGGGTGGCATGGTCTGCACCCCTGAACGGAGGGGTATCGTTTTCCTCGCTTACAGCCAGGAAGTCTTAATCAAGGTATGATAGGGAGACCAAGAGTGAGGCGGGCAGCCTTCTTGAGGTTACCCAGATCCTGGAAAACGACGCCATCGTGGAATTTACAGCTGGTGTAAAGATGAATGGAAACCAAATGATGAATCGATTGTTCTGGCTTGTTTGTGTCGTGTTATTGCCCGGTCTGCTGAGCGGACAGGAAGTTCGTCGGGTCATGATCGAGGAGATCCAGGTAGTCCCCACCGAGGCGAAGGGGAAATGGACGATTGGAGGACAGGTATTCGGGATTCTTCCGACGACCCAGATCAATGCTCGGAAACTGCCGGTAGCTGGTGAGGTGGCAGCGGTGGAGTACCTGGTTAAAGACGCTCAGCTGGTGGCGACCATTATCCAGCCCATGGGGATCAAGGCGGCTGATGTCAATGATGGTCCTTATGTGACCTGGAAAGACACTTCGACTGCAGAAGTGTTGATGATGACCGCTGGCAAGGTCAGCAAGAAAACCTATCAACAGATCACGAAACCGATTGTGATTAATGATTTGCCGGGTCTCGTGAAGTCAATCACGTTGGATTCTGCCGCGCCATCTTCACCCAAGTCGACCTGGACCGAGCCTTCCAGTTTGATGGCGATCAGTGACCTGGAAGGGAACTACCAGAACGCGCGGAAGTTCCTGGAGACCAACAAGCTCATCGACCAAAAGGGAAACTGGATCTGGGGAAAGGGGCACCTGGTCCTGGTAGGTGATTTGGTCGACCGGGGTTCCCAGGTCACGGAACTGATGTGGCTGTTGCATCGCCTGGAACGGCAGGCCAAGCAAGCGGGTGGCAGAGTTCATTATGTCCTGGGTAACCACGAGGCGATGGTCATGGGGGGAGATCTGCGCTATATCCATCCAAAGTATCATTTTGTCACGGCTCGGATGAAACTGCCTTATGACCGACTGTTTGCTCCTGACACGGAAATCGGTCGTTGGTGGCGTTCGAAAAATGGTGTCGAGACGGTTGGCAACCTGTTGTTTATTCACGGCGGTTACTCACCGGTCCTGGACCAGGCGCAATTGGATATCAACACGCTCAACCAGAGAATACGAGCAGGTTTGGCGCCAGCTCAACCGACAGGTTCGACGCCTGGTACGAACCCCGTCAAACACCAGCATGGCCCGTTCTGGTATCGCGGTTACTTCCAGAGATATGCGGCTGCCTGGGGTGGCAAGGCCACGAATGAAGAAATTCTCGCTATCCTTAAACGACATGGCGCGGAGCACATCGTGATTGGCCACACGGTGGTCGATCAAGTTGGACCACTGGATGAAACAGGCACGGTGATCGGTATCGATGTCAAATGGACGGAAGCGGAAAAGTGCCAGGGACTGTTACAGCAGAACGGTCAACTTTGGCGCGTCTCGATCGATGGTAAACGGGAAAAACTTGAAATCGGGAAGTGAATCCTTGTCATCGCCGCGAACCCGCTGGTTGGCAACTGCAAAGAGAGTATTACTCGGCCAGTCGCAGCGGGCGATCGTCCCGTTGCCGCAGCAGTTGTTCGAACAGGGTTATGTTGAGTCTTCCTTCCGCGTCAATGAGCAGTGCTGCACGGGGTTTCGACTGAACCTGTCCTGACCATTGTTGGAGTACACGTTGTGAGGCTGCCAGTCGCTGCTTGACCGGCCCCACAAAATCGTAGTCCAGCACATCCTGGCCAGGCAAACCCTGCAAGCTGCGGCGGGCAATAAACCGGACGGCCTCATAGGGGTCGTTCAGCAGTTGGCCCAGGTACGGCGCCATCCAGTCAGTTCCGGATACTTGCTGGGCAGGTGACCAGCCCAGTGCCCAGGCCAACAAGGCACGTTGACCGGCATCTCCTGAGAGCAAGTGAAGAACCGCTGCGGACACGGTGCGTTGGGATTCGTTCATCTCGGGAATCTGCTCGCCGTACCATTGGCCCATGTGCTCGGCGGTCCAGGCCAGGGTTTGATCCAGGTGGCAAAGGTTGCAGGCGTTAGGGCGGCCCGTGGCGAGGCTGGTTTGAACGTTGGGCGAATCAATCTGGTGGCTGCGAATGGCCTTCAATAATCCGTAGGTGGTGTGGGGCATGTGGCAGTTGTAACACTGGCTGCCCTGGGAATTCGCCAGGTGATGGGTATGGGCAGTCAGTTTTTTCGGTTCCCGGAAATCCTCGTGGCACTTCAGGCAGGATCGATTATCCTCGGCAAAAGGTTTTAACTGGTCGTCGGCCCACCCTTGATCATCCAGCGTCAGGGGGGCCTTGCTTTCATGCATGTTGTGGCAGGTCAGGCAGGAAAGATTGCCGCGTTCGTGACAGGATGATTGCAATAGCCCGTTGTATTCCCGACCGGAAACCCGCACCATCCCATCAGGCCAGAATCGGTTGCGCATGAAGTCCGGATCGTCTCGCAAGACGCGTTGCAGGTGCTTGGAGGAGACTCCCTTGTTGACCACTACCCGGGCACGGTGGAGATCGTCCCCGGGCCGATATTGAAATCCTTTTTTTTGCCATTCCATGGCCGCCTCGCCACTTTGGATCCAGATGCTATGGCATTGGCCACAGATCTGCGAAGCGCGATCCGCTGGCAGCTTCAACGGATTGACGATCGATTGGTCAGAACCAGGATCCAGGTGTAGTTGGTAACGGTGCCTGGGATCCTGGTTGCGTCGCACGTGTTCCTCACCGGGACCATGGCAGGATTCACAGGCAATACCAAATTCGCCTACCGTCGTATCCATGGAAAACTCATTTTCGACGCGTGTCTTCGGATGCGTCGTGTGACACTTTAGGCAGGTTAGATTCCAGCGCCCAAAATCATGCTTGACCTCGCTGGCCGGAGGCCTCAGGAAACTTGCACGGGTGGGTACCCATTGTTTTTCCTGGGAAAGGAAAACGAATGGTAACATGCCGGTCAAGCGACTGGCTTCGGTTGCAAACCAGTAAGCTTGCATGTGGTGTAACCCGGTGGTCATGACGATTTCCACGTCGATCCTGGGGACGGGTCCTTGTTGCGGATCCCCGGCAGGATTCTCCATGTTGGCGAAAAACCGGTCATCCTCACGGCGCAGCAGGTAGTCCTTGTCTCCCAGCGACAACAGGCGATCGTTGAAGTCACCGATTACGGTTGTGGGACCAGCGACCTGGGTCATGGTGCGGTGATACGATTGATGCCAGGTCGCATGTTGGTTGGGGTGACAACTGCGGCAGGTGTTGGAACTCACGTAACCATTACTGGAAACCTCGATGGGACGATTGGTCGGCTGGACGTGTACCTGGTAATTCCAACCACGGAAATAGAAAGCGGTCGTCACGACCAGGCAAGGAATCAGGATCCACAGGCACACGGTGACAAGGCTGAGCAGTCGAGAATGGGCAAAACGTTTGCCCAGCGTTGCCAGCAAGGGGAGCAACGCGCCGGCCACCAGTGCAATGCACAGGATCATGTTGATCGAGGGGATGTAGCTGTTCATGAGAAGTCCATGGAACGAGGACCTGTAACCCTGGCTAGCCTCGGCAGAACATCAGTATGTTCAGGTGGATAAATAACTGTCAAGCAATACCGTATTCGGCTGCTGTCCAGGTCAGGCAACAGGGTTGCCTGGCAGGTTCTCGAAGGGATCAAGGTCGTGGCTTGCATGCTGCCAGCACAACCGCCATAACAGGAACTTGTAGAGCTACTTCGAAGATCATCGAGTGAGCGTGAGAAGCGGTTATGAAGAAACGACTTGTCCTTCTGTGGATGTCCTTGCTGATCGGTGCCGGGTGTGGATCAGTGGATCCGGATCCACTGACGGTGTTGCTGGGATTCCAGGCAGAGATTGAGAAAGACCGTGATGGCAACGTCATTTCGCTGGACCTTGGATTCACCCAGGTTCGCGATACCCAGTTGCAGTACCTGCAGGAGTTTCCCGGCTTGCGGATACTGCGTGTACCTAGTACCCGTATTACGGATGCGGGGCTGATTCACCTCGAGGGTTTGAAGTCGCTTGAGCAACTGGACCTGCGTGAAACACAGGTGACCGACCAGGGATTGGAGCAGGTCAGGAGACTGGGGCAGTTGACCCACCTGAGGCTGAACGGTACGCAGCTTACGAATGCAGGAATGGAACACGTGGCGGAGTTGAGGCTTCTGCGAGTGCTTCACTGCGATGAAACCTTGATCGGTGACACGGGGTTGGAGCAGCTCCAGGATTTGATTGGTCTCGAGCAACTATACCTGGTGGATACCCGGATTACGGATGTGGGAATGGTTTACCTGGCGGGCCTTTCGCGGATCGAGGAATTGAGCCTTGAGGCGACCCAGGTTACCGCGACTGGGTTAGTGCACCTGGAGAATCTGAAGAACCTGAAGGTTCTTTACCTGGGCGGTACGTCCCTGGGTGATGCTGGCTTGGCCCACTTGCAGGGGTTAACGCAACTGCAGACGCTGTGGCTTGACGAGACAGGAATAGGTGATTTGGGTTTAAAGTACTTGGCAGAGTTGCGTGCCCTGCAAGGGTTAGTATTGAATAATACGCAGATCACAGATGCGGGCTTGCAGCACATCCAGGGGTTGAAGAAGTTAAGCGGACTGAGTCTTGATGGCACTCGGATTACCGATGCCGGAATGATCCACCTGGCAGGACTTCCCAGCCTGCAGGATCTCCATCTCAACGATACCCGGATCAGCGATGTTGGTTTGCAACATCTGCATGTACTGACACGTTTACGAGAGCTGAATCTTCACGGTACGCAGGTCACGGATGCCGGGGTTACGCGACTTAGAAAAGCCCTGCCACGAGTTCGAATCACTCATCAATGAGAACTATATTTCTGGTATCCACGGGATCATGGACGGATACCATGACGGGTCAGTTGCAGTTGCTTCCGTTATGTGAGCTTGTTAAACTAGGTAGCCTGTGGTTCTTGAGGACTGGTTCTTGAGGACAGAATGATTGTCATGGACTTCTATATTTAATTTTAAGTTTTGTTTTCGAAGTGCTTTACTTCGCGTAAAGGAGATTTCTCTTGAAACGTTTTCAAAGGACTAAACGGGGTTTTACCCTGGTCGAATTATTAGTGGTGATTGCCATTATTGGAATACTGGTAGCTCTCTTGCTTCCTGCGGTCCAGGCGGCCCGAGAAGCAGCACGCAAGATGAGTTGTGGTAATAATCTCAAGCAACTCGGAATTGCGTTGCACAACTACCACGAATCGTTCAAGGCATTGCCTCACCACGGAACCTTTGCCTGGACTCGGCAATCAAACAATGGGTTTCGCTGGAGTGCCGCTCAACGTGGCAGCATCCTGGTTGACTTGCTTCCCTTCATGGAACTGGACACGATCTACAATAATCTCGATTTTGAGAGCGCGACAGTTACGGGGATGGATAGCACACGTACCGGTGGCTGGTGGTGGTACCAGGTCAATCCGATCACGGGGCACCAATATCGTTCAGAGATTATTCCCATGTTCCTCTGTCCATCTGCCAATATTGATCCGCGGCTTAATGGTACGAATCCTAAGACGAGTAAGGCGATTTCTTGCTACGGTCACTCGATTGGTGCTCAGCTCATGAATTCGCGTGGTGGTTGGTGTGTTGATTATCCAGGAAATGTTTTTGGCACGGGGCGCCAGAATCTTGGAAACGATGCCCGTTCGAGCCAGATTTCCGGTGTTTTTGCTCGCGGTCACTGGGCAGCACGTTTTCGGGACATCATTGATGGAACCAGCCAGGTGATTGCCTTGGGGGAAATCCTGCCAAACAAGGGATATCACCATCGCAATGGATGGATGCATTACAATTCGCTCTGGACAGCCACGACGGCGCCTGTCAATTTCCCGATCATTGGGCGGGGAGACCGCGGCTACATTAATACCGATGGTGGTCCCAAGAACTGTCATCACTGGAGAAACTACCAGACTGCCCAGGGTTTCAAATCCAAGCACAAGGGTGGAGCCCAGTTTGTCTTTGCCGATGGATCTGTCCATTTCATTCCGGAGACCATTGACTACATGACTTATCAGCGACTGGGGTGTCGACGTGATGGGGAGCCCATTGGTGAAGGGTTTACTCCCTAGGTCAGTACCTGTTTTTTTCACTTAATCTCACGGGCCGTACTCCTGCGTGGTGTGCGGCCCGTTTTTTGTTGCCAGGTATTGGTATCTGCCAAGAGGATTTGTTCCAGATTCTTCCCCCGGTGCAGACGAAATGAGCCGTGACAAGAGTTCGGGACGCGACGATTAGCCTGTCTCAATGCGACTGTTTAAACTGCTGGAAGCTTTTCGTACACATTAATTTTGGGAGTAGCTTCATGAGAATCTTACTGCTTCTGTTTGTGGGTTGCATGACAATGACGGGAATCGTGCAGGCGGAGCCGATCCATGTACTGGCCTGGGATGAGAGGCAACCGCGCCAGTCGGAGGCGTATGATAACTTCCTGGGCAACGAGATTGCGACCTGGTTGAGAGCTTCTTCGAAAGACTTTGAATTGCGATCAGTTTCGCTGACTGATCCGGAACAGGGTCTTTCCGCGGGGAATCTCGAGCGGTCATGATCTCCCTCGATGGCTCGGGATGCATGCCAATAGATTATAACCGGTTGATGCTGTGGGTTACTGGAATTGCTTGTGTGCAGATGCCTGGGATTTGATCAGGGCTTCAACGCCGGCCAGGGCTGCCTTGTTACGCCCGGATTCGATATCTTCCTCGATGGACAAGGTTAGTCGAATGGCCTGGAAGAGACTTTCTTTCATTGCCTTGCGGACGGCCCTGGTGTCACCTTGCGAATTTTTCAAGGCGTTTTCCGATAGCGTGATGTAGGGGAGTAATGCCTTGGCATTAAACATCGCAGCCTGTAAGTTCTCGATTTCTTCCAGTTGTCCTTCAGGTGACTTGTTGTCTGTCAATAATTCCTTGAGCGCGGCAATTGCGAAACTGGCCTCTTCCATCTGCTCGATGAATTCTAACTGTGGGCTTTCTTCTTCGCCGGGTTCGCCCTTTGGCTGGTTATCGCCGGGAAGATCGGGACGCGGCTTGGGTTTATCCGTGGGTTTTGATTTTTCAGGCGTCTTGCCTGAAAGGATGTCGCGAGGTGTCAGCTTGCTTTTCTCGCCGGTAAAGCCATGGATAGAACGGAACCGGACAGGACTGGTACGAGGAGCTCGTCGCAGCATGAAAATGCGTCCATCGGAGAGTACGAGTTGATGCCCTCCGAGCGTTCGAGACCCATCCTTGGCAGGCCATCCCTTGATGATCACGGGGTCACCAACCTTGAGTGAATTTGCCTTCAGATCGTAGGTTGCTGCCAGTCGTGCATTGAGCGTTTCGACCTTCCACTTCGTGGTCTTGTCGCCTTCCTTGACGGTGACATCGATCTCGATATGAGGATTCTTGTAGGCATAGCGAGAAACGACTCCGGTCAGAGTTACTACCTTGCTACTATCGTAGTAGAGGGCGAAACTATGATGAGCCGAGGCAATGCCTGGAAGCACCAGTAATGAAGCCATGAGCAGCAGACGCGTTGCGAAAGAAACCATGATTATGGACTCGCTTCAGGAGAAAGTGTGATCGTGACCATCGATTGACATGGAGGAGAGGGCACGCAGAGGGTGAACCGTTCTCCGCTTGTATAACAAGCTTTCTGGTAATTGCTAAGGCTAGCTGCGGCTGAGAGTAGTGTCAAATCCCCGGTCACTTCGCTACGGGCTGGCAATGTTGTAACAGCGTAGGATCTCCTGGTCCCGGAGATAGAGTCGCTTTTGAGCAATCACCGGCTGAGGCCAGGTTTGAGCTTTCGTGCGAGATTCGCGGAACTTGCTCTTGAGCTTGTAGCCTTTCGGAGTGGCTTCGATCAAGGCCACGACACCGTCCTGGTAGCGGAAATAGAGATGGCCGTCGGCATAGGCGATGGCGGCAGATCCCTTTCCTACACCCCGCCCCGGTCGCCAGACGTCTTTCCCGGTTGCCAGGTCCAGGCAGAGTGGGAATCCATTATTGTGTCCATGGCCCATGTAGATTTTTCCATCCAACAGGATCATGCCGCCGTGATGGTTTTGCACTTCGCTGTTTTTTTTGTAGTAGACCTCTTGGGCCGCCCGTCCGCCACGGGCCACTTTCAGCAGGGCTGCGCCGCCGTCGCCGTAACCGCTGGAACAAAAGACATAGTCGCCGCTGACCACGGGCGTGGGAACGTTGGCTGTACCATTGGCGATACGATTGTATCCCCAGAGTAGTTTGCCCTTGTCGGACACGCTAATCACTCCTCGGCCTACCAGTTGGATATATTGTTTTATGCCACCCGCCTGGCTGATGACAATTGACGAATATCCGGCTCCGTCTTTACCTCGGCTGCCGCTGCTTGGCAGTGCCGCCGTCCAGGTGGTCTTTCCGGTCCGTTTGTCGAGGCAGGCCATCATGGCTTGCTTGCCTCCAGGTGTGCAGAGTAGTTGATCGCCGTCGATCAGCGGTGATTCGCTGTATCCCCAACCTGACATCATGCGGCCACCAAAATCACGTGAAAAACTGCGTCGCCAGACTTCCTTGCCAGTTTCGGCGTTAAGGCACATTAATTCTCCATCCAGTGAGAGGCCGTATACGTGTCCGTCATTGACCGTCGGGGTACAGTTGGGACCTCGCTGCTTACTACCGGGGCCGACGAAGGTTTCCCAAATCGTGTTTCCCTTAGAGGCGTCGATGCAGATGATCGATTCGCGTCCATCTTTGCGGCCCATGGTATAGAGTTTTCCAGCCACCACCGAGACACTGGCATAACCGCCCCCCAGGCTAGTGTTTTCCCAAACGACCTCGGGCCCCTCTGCCGGCCACTCGCTGAGTAGGCCCGTCTCCAAGCTGATACCATCACGCGCGACGCCACGCCAGGTCGGCCAATCACCCGTTGCTGCAACGTTGTTGGTTGTGTTGGCAGTCACCTTGGTTAAGCGGGTGGTTGCCGTCTTGCGTTGCCGCCGAGCCAGGTATTGGAGATCCTGGCTACTCAGTCTCTCCAGGGGAACCTTGATAGACTTGGCATCTTTTTGGCGTTCCAGTTCTATTTCCTTGTCACCGACCCGGACCAGGCGTGCTTCCACCTCGTAGCTGCCTGTACGATCGCGCCAGGTTCGATAGGGGTTCTGGTTTTCTCCTGATCCTTGTTGAGTCGTTAACACGAGTGCCGTGGCGAACAGCAGCAGGAGAGTGATTAATCGTTTCATGGTGGCTCCTGGTAAAGTGCTCGGTGGGAGTTGAAAGTGTGGAGCAAGCGGACGTTGCAGATTATTGAATGGGTGCAGCATGACGCAATTGTTGCAGGAAGGCAACTTGAGTCACGTTTTTTTGGCTGGAAGTTGTTGGCCGTTGTCAGAGGTGAGGAAGATTTACCAGCGGATGGCCTCCTGGTACGCCGCTGATGGACACCTGGGCGCGGATCAGTCATGGGCGTTTCTTGAAGATTGAAATGCCGAAGTGAGCCAGCAAATAATTGCCTGCGAAGAGGACCAGCAAGCTGATGATCCCTATTGTAATGGCTAACAGTAGGGCGGCATCCTTTCCAAAGTGGTTAGGTAGTAAGGACTGGAACCAGTTGAACAGTAGGAATGCCAGCGAGAATGTCATGGGAAAGGTCGCCAGCAATAACAGTCGACCCGTCCAGTTCAGATCGCCGATGGTGATAGACCTAAAGTCAGGGCAGCCTGTTTTCTTGTCAGTACCTGTTTCTGGATCGCTGGTCATGAGTGGCCCTGCTCAATGCGGTTGCTGCAACGACGGACTTCAACGGACCAGTTTAACGAATCATTCTTTAGGTGACTATAAATCTTCCTTTGACTTGCAAGTCGCAGCAATAATCACCATAACAGGTACTGACCAACCATTTAGCTGCCTGTTAGAAAGTGTGAACTATGAATGAACATATTTGCCAGCTGATCACGACGGAAACTGAAGCCCAGAAATTACTGGATTCTTCCACCAAGGCCTACCTCGATGGAACCCAGGAGTGGATGTGGGTGACCACCAAACAACTCAACCAGATGCCAACACTCCAGGGTGGCAGACATGTCTTCATTTACAAGACGCTGGTGCCAAGCGGTGCGACCGGGCGGCTGGATAGCGTGCTGAACCACCTGCACAAGCTTTACGCTACGGGCAACTAATCCACTGCCTGCGACTTAAGCTTTCACGGCGTGCGCTTGCAGATCCTCGAGTTCAACGAATTCGAGCGTGGACATGTGCGTGGCCTCGACGACAACAGGAGGGGCCATGCCAGCCTGGAGCGCTTCCTTCCAGCGTAAAACACACAGGCACCAGCGATCCCCGGGCTTAAGTCCATCAAAACCCATCATCGGCATCGGGGTGGACAGATCATTTCCTCGAGCTGCAGAGAATTCCAGGAAGGCCTCGGTTACCTGGGTGCAAACCAGGTGCAGGCCCTGGTCTTCCATGCCCGTGTTGCAGCAACCGTCCCGGTAGAAACCGGTCAACGGATCCAGCGAACAGGTCTCCAAGTCGGTACCAAGAACGTTTTTTGCCATGATGCGCTTTTCCTCGGGATGATGACCAACGATGGCAGTCTGTCGAAATATTCTTGGAACGACTTACTTGTCGGCCAGGGCTGCTGTGATCATCTTGAGAACGGTTGCATCATCCGGCTTGGTTTGAGGATCAAAGCGACCGATGATTTTTCCTTTTCGATCAAGCACAAACTTTTCGAAGTTCCAGCCAATTTTCCCTGGCCCTTTGGGCTTGGTTTGGATTTGCGTGAGGTGCTTGTAGAGTCCGCAAGCCTTGTCACCATTGACGTCTACCTTGGCTAACAGGTCAAACGTCACGCCATAATTCTTCTTGCAGAAAGCCTGGATTTCCTTGGCCGTGCCAGGTTCCTGTGACCCGAACTGGTTACAGGGAACGCCGATGACCTTGAGCCCCTGAGAGGAATATTTTTCGTGGAGTGCTTGTAGCTGCTGGTACTGGTCGGTTAATCCACATTCACTGGCAACGTTGACGATCAGCACTACCTGCCCCCGGTATTGATTCAGTTTGATCTCTTTGCCGGCCAGTGTTTTCATCTTGAATTTGAGCGCTGCCGGAATCTTTGTTTCTTCTGCGGCACTGAGATTTCCGGTAACCAGTATGGCCAGCGTTGCCAGGATCGACAGTAGTAAGGTGCGTTTCATAAGAAGATATCCCCTGGTTGGTGAAGCGTATTGTTTAAAAGAGCGGCTGGGGATCTATTGTAAAAGGTGCCAGCAAGCGGAGCAAGAAGCGGTCAGCGTTTGCTAATGAGCTTCCTGTCAGATGGGTGTTTGCAGCCTCGCACGGAGGCTAACCACGTGGAATCCGTCAGCCACGGTGTTTTGTTTCTGCCACTTTTACCGTTTGACCGTGCAACACGGCTTCCAATGCGTCACGTGTAAAAGTATGGCCCGCGCTGCCAAATTGTCCGCGATAGCGCAGCACACCTTGCTGGTCGATTACCACTGTCGTGGTTGTCACCTTTGTCCCAAAAATGTCGGCGGCACTGCCGCTGGCATTTAAGGCGATCGGGAGTGTGAGCCCTTTTTTCTTGGCAAAATGGGCCACCTCTTCAGTGGTTTCCCCGTCACTGGCGTCCAACGCAATGACCGCTACCTTTCCCTTGTAGTGCTCGGCCAGCTGGTTCAGACTTTGGTCTACATCTCGACAGCTGTGACAAAAAGAACACCAGAAGGTCAGCACGATCGTACCATCGTTGGAAAGTTTGGTATTCTTGCGCAGCTCGCTGAGCGTCCATTTCTTGTCGTCAATAGTAACTTCAAAATCCGGTACCTTGTCACCGATCGAGATCCTGGTGACGGGTCTATTAACAGGCTTTGCTTGCTGATGATCCACATGCTGCGCTGGTTCAGTATGACCGTCTGGGGCGTGTCGAGGTGGGGTGTGGCCGTGTGCATCTTCATGCCCATGTTGCTGATCATGACCAGCCTGCTGGTCGTTGACAGTACCCGGAAGCATGGTTTGCTCGCTGGTGGTTGGCTCGTTGTTACACGAGGCAAGCAAGAGCACGACCTGTCCCAGCAGAAGCGTTGAGATTAGACGCATGCGTGATTTCTCCCGAAATGTTTGTTCCACTGAGTTCCAGTTTACGGGGCGATACCTGGCCGGGCAAGTTGTCCTGGTGCAGGCTGTCTTAACCGCTTTATTTGCCAGGAATGGCGTCAGCTTGAGCTTTCAGGGTAGCGATATGTTCTTGCAGTGCCTTGATCGATTTAGCCAGTTCCGGGTGATCGCCACGGATTCTGCTGGAAAGCCATTTGTCTGTTTCCATTTCAGTAAGAATGGCTTCCAACCGCGCCAATTTGCTCTGGATCTGTCCCTTGGCGTTTCCCCTGTAAAGTTCTGTTTCCAGGCGTGGCAGGTCAACCTGGGCCTGTCGTATTTTTCGGTCCAGCGCCTGTCGCTGTGCAACCTGGCGAAGTTGATCCAACTGTTGCTTGCTCTTATCCTGGGCTTCCTTCGAGTAATTGACGCCCTCGGGGACAGGCCAGTTGTCGGTGCGAAAGGTTGGCATCGGAATCCGGTTGCGGCCAACCATGTTACCGGTTGGCCAATTGGCCCAGCCGTAACGGGCGGCCACCGGTTCACTGACCAGGTCACTGGTCAATTCAATGCACCAGTTGTCATCCAGTTTGGTATGGCGGCCTTTTGCGGGGTACCAACGTTGGTCTTTGCCGGCAATGATGAAACCCTTGAAGGCGGCATTTCCTTCGCGTGGGCAAGGCAATACCTGCCAGTAAGCCTGCTTGGTCACGTCTTTCCAGCGTTCCCGCACGATCGGATCAATGTCGAAGAAGAGATAGACCTTGTTGTCCTTGATTTTCATTTCGCGATAAGTGTTACCAACGTGCTGAACCGGTTTCTGGTAAACCTTGGCCAGTGCCCAGAGGGATGCGTATTCTGCAACCGGTAGTTTTTCTGCCGGATGAATGTAGGAGTTGCCGGTTGGGTAGGTGGCAATCATGTCAGCATGGGGATCATCTGCCAGGGCGCGACGCTGAATGTCGCGCACGATGGCATACCCTTCGGCCACAGTGGCCACCTCGGGATCCAGGTCAAAATTTCCCCAGCCTGGCTGGCTGATACAGCCGAACGGCAGGTCTTTTTCACCAAAGGCCTGACGGAAGGATACGGGAACCTTTGGAAAGGTTGATTCGTAGCGTGTCCAGCGCATGAAGTTGTTGTTTTCGCCCTGGTAGTAGAGCACGCCCCGGATGCCGAGGTGGCGGATGGGCATAATGGTGGCGTTGAACAGTCCGGCTGGTGGACTCCAGCCGCTGCGCGGATCCGCCGGTTTCTTGGGAAGTCTCAAGCGGGGTTCGGGTTTGCCATCTGCCTTGGCCCTGGCCACGCGCTGCTGGTGCTCCACCTTGGCGGCTTCGACCGACTTTTCCCACTCGGCCATGATCGTGGCCAGTTGTTGAGGATCATCCCAGGCGGCGGTTTCGGCATCGTAGTCGGCCAGCACCCTCTTGATGATTGGGGTGTCGATGTTAGTCAGTTCATCGCGCAGGCACCACGTTTGTCCCAGGGTACCACCGCGGGCCACGTTGATGACGCCAACTGGGACTTTCAAGTAGCGGTGCAGGAACATGCCGTAGAGGTAGGGGACCGCGGAAAATCGTTCGGCAGTTTCGGGAGAACATTCTTGCCAGTGGATGTTTCGGCGGACGTCGTCTAGCGGTTTGTAGTAGGAATCTTCCCAGGCGATATAGCGGAGGCCGGGAAAATCGGCCGAGGCAGCTTCGCGGTCCTTGCGATTAAAGTTGCCCCAGCCCATGTTGCTTTGCCCGGCGCAGACCCAGATTTCACCAATCAGGACATTTTGCACAGCGACTACGACATCATCGCTACTGGCGATGATCCAGGTTGGTTGAAAGCTTGCCTGGGCCGCTTGAAAACGGACCTGCCAGCGCCCGTTCTCGTCAGTTATGACGTGGTGAATCTGTGTTGGTAAACGGGGAGGGTGTTTTTCGACGTACTGGATTTTTATAGAGTACTCGCCAGTTGCCCGAAGTGTAGCGGGACGACGTTTTGTCTGTTCACTGTAAGCGGTGACCGCTTTTTCCCCGGATTGCCGATTCTGGGTTATCGTGATGGAGACCTTGGTACCAGGTTTTGCCCAGCCCCAGACGGCGATGGGTTTCTGCTGTTGGAGAACCATATTGTCAGTAAATATCTTTGCCAGCCGAAGGTCACCGTTTTCTGCTGCTGAAATTGCTGCCGAGAACGGAGCGAGCAAGGCAATGCAGGTGAGTACAATGGATTTCATGGTTTGTTTGCTTTCTGGATGTTAGTGTCTTTACTTGCTGCCCTGTTGCAGGCAGTATCTGAGGTTGTTACGTAGCGTGCGTTCCCTGGGGAATTGTTCTAGTGCCCGATCATAGATCTTGATCGCCTCCCCCCATTCTTTTTTCTTGATAAATCCACTTGCCCACTGGTTCCAGGTGACCACGGCATTGCGTGTCAGGTGGCTGTCCCCGGGGAGCGACTTGAGTCCCTGCGTGTAAACGGCAAGGCCCTCGCTCCATTCGGAGTTCTTGACATGTGCCTGGGACCATTGATCGCAAACAATGCGGACAAAATGGGCGTGATCCTTTTCCGTCAGTAACTTTCGGCAACGATTGGCTGCTACCAGTGCCTTGGCTGGCTGCTGATCCCGTTGATGTTTTTGAACCACGGTCTGTACATAGACGGCTGCTGCCGTGCGAATAGTTTTCAGTTCGGGCTGTCGGCTGACCCAGTCCGCAAGATGTTTCTCGGCCGCCTGCGGACCCTCGTTTTTCCAGGACATTCCTGTTAGTTCCTGGACGCAGAACCCAATACGTTGCCCCATTTCCTGGTTATCGATCCCGCTTTCCAGCGCTTTCAGGTAGATTTCCGCGGCGGCTGACCAGTCTTTTTTTTGCTGGTATCCCTCGGCCCATTTGTTCCAGGTGAAGAGTAAATTATTCTTCAGTTGGCGATCACGGGGTATTTTTTTCAGGCCACGCTGGTAGACACCAATGGCGAGTTCCCATTTATCTTGTTCTCGAAGCTCGGTAGCCTGCATTTCGAAGATGGATCCCATCAGGTCCTGGAAAGTTCGTTCTGGAAGCTGTTTCTGGTGACGATCCAGCAGTGCCTCAGCGAGGTGGAATTGTTTGTCCTTGGCCAGTCGAAAAGCAGCTCGTCCCAGGAAGTTCCTGGTGACCTCCTGGACATCACGAATCTCACGAAAGCGATGACTGACGTGCGTAAGCAGATCCTCGGCGGCCTGCAGGCCCTCGCGGGTATCGGCCTGGGACAGCCATTCCTGGATTACAAATCCGATGGTGCGTTTGAAGTCTGCCTCGTCTGGATCGGCCTTCATGGCCTCCTCGAGAATGCCGGCGACCTCCGCATACTTCTTTTGATCGATGGTCGCAATCGTCCAGCGGTTGTAGACGTTGTTTCGCCAGCGTCGAAGCTCCTTTTGCGCGATGGGTGGGAGTGTCTTTAATCCGGTTTCCGCAAGTTGCAAAGCCTCCTTCCACTGCTTGTCCCGTACCATTGTTTCGCCGGGCTGGATAAAAGCATACGACTGCATTTGCTCGAATCCGCCTTCGGGCAGAGCCTTGGCTGCACGGGCCAGGATAGAAAGCGCCGCTTCGCGACGATCGTTTTCGATCTCGTTTAACGCCCAGGCCTGCCAGAGCGCCTTTTGATTGTGGCGAAATCGATGATCATCCGGAGCCAGTTGGAGAGCAATCGAGATGACCCTGAGAGCTTCTTCAAACTTTGCCAGCCTGGACAGGTCTCCGCTCCAGTGGTGAAGCGTGCTCAGGACGTTCTGAATCGCCGAGGGAAACTCGGGATCCAGGCTCAGCGCTCGGAAGTAATCGACCAGTGCGACCGCGTATTCCTCGTTTTCACTATGGGTGACGCCGTGGTTGTAGTAGGTGAGGGCCATCAAGCCAATATTGGTCACTTCCCGACGTTTGTCGGCGTGACGATCGGGAATATAGTTGAAACCGGTTTCGCGGGTGAAACGTTCCAGGATACGTGGGTCCCGCGCCGGATTGAAGCCAGCTGCATTGGTTGTTTCCACGTCGGCGTGTTTGGTACCGACGTACTGGATCGAGAAGGCATGATCAGGAACCTCGATGGCGCGTACGTCCAGGCCCAGTCGCAGGGCGACGATATTGTAGAGCGTGGCCGAGGAAACACAGTTGAACTTACCCGTGTCCAGGATGACAGAAAGATCGGTCTGGTGTTTTTCGTAACCCGCCTTCATCACGTTCGCGTGTAGCCACTTCAGCAACTGTTCGCCCTGCTGGTAAGGCGTAGCAGTATCCTTGAGGAGCTTCTGTGCCTGCCCGGTGATTTGGTCAATCTGGTCCAGGTATTTTTTTCGTTGACCTGCCTCCAGGATGCCGTTGCTTAAGAGAGCGGCCTCCGCCAGTGACCACTGGTCAAGCTTGCCGTCTCCAGCATCCTTGAAAAGACTGGTTTCGTCTGGGTTGATTTTCACGTCCACTGATTTCTGTACGGCAGCCAGGACCTGGAAAGCTTTCGCAGGAGCTTCCTTGAATGCGTAGCGTGTCTGAGGAGGTCCCTGGTGGCCCTGGATATTGATTTCCGCGATTGACAGGGTAATTGGCTCCAGCGGTGTCATGATCCTGACAATGATCCAGTGCGCCGCAGTGGGAGGTAGATCCAGTTGCTGGGCATCACTGGCAGCCTTGAGTGTTAGTGATCGAATGGATTGAAATCCCGCCTGGTTCGAAAGCGTGGAAACCAGTACCTCGATGCGAGGCAGCTGTTTTTTTGTAAGGTCACGCGTATTGGCTGTGACCACGAGTTGCTGACACGTTGCCACCGTTGGTAACTGGTAGGTCAGGTCCAATGCGATGCCCGGTTCAAGCTTGATTTCCAGCAGGTGACCGGTTTTACCATCCGTTAAAGGAGACAGGTCTTGCTGAGACCCACCGGGAAGAGAGGAAGTCACCAGCGTCACGTTTTCCTGGACCAGTAACCCCATTGCTGCAGGATCATCTTCCGCAGCCCCGACCATGACAGGAAGATTTCCTGCCAATAAGCAAATCAGCCAGCAGGTGTTGTTTCGTGGCATAGATGATGCTCCTCGAAGCCAAAGATGGTATCGAACCGGATTATATCCCACGCCGGGCCAGTTGTCGCTCGTGACCTCACTTTTCAAGACAGACAGCGGGTTGGTCCGGAAGCTCTGGGATTATGCCTGGGATGGCAAGAGGACTGGCTGCCAGTTCGAAATATCTTGATCCGCTGGAAAATAGGGGCGTTGAAGATTCTGGAAGATGACGTTTTTCAGCGTGGCAGGTGTGGGGCCCGGAGTATCCAGGATAAAGGTTGCCTGGGCAAAGTCACCATAGGCCATGCCGTAGTTCATTGGGTTCTTGGCCACCAGGAATTTGGTAGCAGCAGGATCGAGTCCCACGGCCGCAAATTGTTCACTTCCCCATTCGTAGGTAGCAAAGGAAGTGATCAACACCTGGATGCCGCCGATTTGCAGGACAGCTGTTGGCCCCATGTTTCCCACGGTGTCATCCCAGATGCCTCCGCGGTACTTGAATTGACCATCGCTCAACAAGCTAACTCGTCCGGTTACTTCCACAGGTTGCCCCCAGTGCGAATCCAACTGGTGTCCCAGTAGTAACGTGACTTCCTGGCCTTCGCCTGCCTGGTGACAGGCAGAGGCCGCAGCGGGGTCAACGACCGGTACGATAGCCGCCTCGTTGGGAGCTAGTTGCATGAGTGCCTTTAAGGTCCAGACACTGTCTCCAGCTGCGCCACCGCCACAGCAATCGGCTGTTTCCACCAGCAGTACCGGACCGGCCTCCTGTTGCAATCCACGTTGCACGGCCTCTTCCGCTGAAAACGTAGGCGGCTCCAGGTCAAAACGTCTCTGCCAGTATGCAGTGGCTAACTCGTGGGCCAGTTCGGTTGCACGGGCTGGATCATTGTTTGTGATCACGAGGCCACCACCGCCCATACCAGGAAGATCCAGGTAGGGGTGCACCAGGAAAACACTGGTTGAGTAAACGGTTCCTTTCCCTTCCGCGGCCTTCGCCATTCGCATGACATCTGCGAAAGGGCCCGCCCCCTCGGTATTTCCGTGAATACCGCTTACCACGACCGGGGCTTTGGCCATCACCATGACGGGATCTAATCGGCCGTCGAGGATGTCGAGCAGTGCGGTGGCACCACGGATCCCCGTTTCCCAGGCGTCAGCATGTGGATATGTTTCCCAGGCCACCAGTGCATCAGCTGCCGAGATCATGGCTTCCGTCACATGCGCATGCAGGTCGAGGGTTGCCACGATGGGGACCTGGGGGCCGACCAGCGTGCGTACGGCACTGAGTAAATCACCTTCGACATCACCAACTCCCTCGGCAGCGGCAGCACCGTGCAGGGCCAGGAGGACACCGTCCAAAGTTGGCCCTGCCTGGAGCCGGTCGAGTAGATCCTGTTTTAATTGTTGGTAACAATCTTGCGTGATATGGCGGCTGGGACAGCCACTGGCCACCAGCAGAGGATGAATCCGGGCCTGGTTTGCTTCCAGCGTGTGCAGCATCCCCCCCACGGTTCCGCTCTTGTAGGAGAGCATGTCCTGGTCATAGTCGAGTTGACTGCGGCGAAACGTTTCCAGGCCGGCTGGCGTACCTCCGAAATGATTACATTCGATGAAGAGGGAGCCAATCGCGATCTGGTGGGGCATGACGCTAATCCTGTCGAGGAAGATATCGGCCGGTGTGCTGGGATTTTCGACCGTCAGCCAAGCAGGTTCGGGATGGGATCTGCCTGGTAGATATGGTACGGCCGATTGGTCAGGTCGTACCAGTTGGCATCCCTGGGAATCCCCAGTGCCTGGTAGATCGTGGCGGCGAAATTCTCTGGTGTTTGTGGATCGGAGGCGGGATAGGCACCGTTACGATCAGATGAACCGATGACGGTACCTCCCTGGATTCCGGCACCGGCAAACAGGACGGACTGGCAAGGGGCCCAGTGGTCACGTCCAGGTAGCTTGTAGACGTTCGGTGCCCCGTTAAAAATGCGTGGACTGCGGCCAAACTCACCGGCCATGACGACCAGCGTATTCTCCAGCAGGCCGCTCTCGTGCAGGTCATCCAGCAATGCAGAGACGGCTTGATCCGTGGGAGGCAAGAGGAAATTCTTGAGAAGTGGGAAGTTGTTGCCATGCAGGTCCCAGCTGCCAAAGTTGCCGAGGTTAACCTGCACCATGTTCACGCCGGCCGCCACGAGTCGTCGTGCCATCAGGAGTGACCAACCGAAGGAGTTGTCACCGTAGCGTTCCAGGGTCCGTGGATTTGCCTTGCGGACATTGAAGGCTTCACGAACCTTGGGGTCGGTCATCAGGGACACGGCACTTTGTCGAAGGCGGTTGTAATTTGCGACATTGGAGACGCGTTCCAGGTTTTTTCTCTGCACGTCGATAGTGTCCAGCAAGTCGAGGCGCCCACGGAACCTGTTTTCCAGGATGTCTTCCTGGAGTTTCAGGTGGGGCACCTCGAATTTCCAGTCGTCTCGATCCGAGGCAACTCCATCATGCAGGTTAAACAGGTATTTGGGAAAGGCGCCCGAGTAGTCGTGGTAGGCATGGGGCTTGTCGGTGCATTCCACCAGCCAGGGTTCATGTTGTGACCCCAGGAGTCCCGCGAACTGACCGGGATAGACCCCCGTGTTGGAGTGGTAGATCTTTTCCGGAAGGATCACGCTGGTTGGCATGTTGCCACGAGGCCTGGTTGCGACACCGGAAATCGCAGCGATGCTTGGTAAATCGGTCGATTGAGGCTGACTGGAACGGAAGGACGCTGGCACCGTCGACTGGCCAGTCAGCATGACATAGGTTCCCTTGTCGTGACCACTTTCCTTGTGCGTCAACGAGCGAACGAGTCCCCAGAGATGACTGCGCTGGGCCAGACCAGGTAAGTGCTCGCAGATTTGCAGGCCCGGTGTGTTGGTTGCGATGGGATTAAATTCACCCTTGTAGTCTGCAGGCCCATCAGGCTTCATGTCAAAGGTGTCGTGCTGCGAGGGACCACCGGTGAGAAAGATATAGATCACGTTCCGTGCATGCGGTACTGCATCCGCAGCCGTTGCCTGCTGTTGCCACTGGGCAACATCGGCCATGGAAATGCCCAGTAAGCCGAGGGACCCAGCCCGGATCCACTCTCGTCGATTCAGGTTGCCTGGTGATGATTTGTTCATGGAAGGACTTCTCGCGTAAGCACTGCAGGCCATGATACTACCAGCCTCCAGATGCTGCAATCTTTCTAGCTCGCGCGGTAAGTACCTGTCAGTAAAATTGCCTAATTTACAGGGGAGATGCTTGTTTCGATCTGCGAAAACAATCAACATGAGAACCAGCCATGACCCGTGACCGAAACTTTAACTCTGAAAAAGGATCGAACATGAATGCCACGAATCGTCGTCGGTTTTTACAGGGCACCTCGGTAGGCCTGGCGAGCAGCATGACCCTGGTCTGTGCCGGATCAGCCAGGGCCATTAATGCCCAGGACGAGGTGGTCGTGGGACTGGTGGGGCATGGTGGTCGTGGGCGACAGGTGGCTGGTCTGTTTGCCTCCCTGGAAAATGTACGCCTGGGATGGGTGGCAGACGCCAACCGCAATCGCTTGCAGCAGGCCGGTAAGGGATTCAACGGCCAGCAACCGAAACTGACAGACGACATGCGGAAGATATTCGATGATCCGTCGGTAGATGCGGTGATCGTGGCCACCCCGGATCACTGGCATGCCCCCGCTGCCATCCTGGCATGCGATGCGGGGAAACATGTTTACGTGGAAAAACCATGTTCACACAATATTCGCGAAGGACGGTTGCTGGTCGAGGCGGCTCGCCGTAACAAGCGATTGGTGCAACATGGGACGCAGGTGCGCAGCACCCGGATGATGATCGAGGCCGTCCAGCGATTGCGAGATGGACTGATTGGTGACGTGAAAGTCGTGAAGGCCTGGAATGTCCAGCGCCGTGGTTCCATCGGTCATGAAACCCCCCAGGATCCACCTGCTCACCTGGATTACGACCTCTGGCAGGGACCGACACCGCCTTTACCCTACCAGCAGAATCGGGTCGATAGTGGCTGGCATTGGTGGTACCACTACGGAACCGGTGACATGGGTAATGATGGGGTGCATGATATTGACTATGCTCGCTGGGGCCTGGGCGTCGAGATCCATCCTAACCGGGTCGTTGCCCTGGGTGGAAAATATTTCTTTGATGATGATCAGCAGTTCCCGGATACCCAACAGGTGGCCTTCGAGTACGACGGGGATGGTGCACACGGTAGCCGCCGGATGTTGATCTATGAACAACGACTCTGGTCTACCAACTATCCCCACAACGTGGACAGTGGTGTCGAGTATTATGGTACGAAAGGCCAGTTGTTTCTCAGTCGTCGCGGCAAGGCGCAATGGTTGGGAGAACGTAACCAGCGCCAGGAACTGGATATCAAGCTCCAGCCCCAGGATGACAGACAGCACGTGATCAATTTTGTCGAGGCAGTACGTGGTCGCGTATCTCTTAATGCCGAGATTGAAATCGGACATCTGACCTCCTCCCTCTGTCACCTGGGGAATATTGCTGTGCGACTCGGACGCCCATTGAACTTTGACCCGCTCAAGGAAAAGTTCATCGAGGACGACGAGGCCAACCGACTGGTCAGTCGTAACTACCGGACTGACCACTGGGGTACCCCGCGAAATGTCTAGTGAGTGGAACCCAGATGGAATATAGAGCACTAGGGAAGACTGGAATCGAGGTCTCGGCGATTGCCCTTGGGGCCGGTCCGGTTCCCGACCTGATGACCTCACGGGATTCGCAACGCCAACGGGAAACTTTGCGCTGCGCACTGGATGCCGGGGTGAACTGGATCGATACGGCAGCGACTTACGGTGGCGGTTGGTCCGAGACGAACCTGGGCCAGGCCCTTCGTGACCTGGATGTGGTTGATGCCGTTCAGCTGGCAACCAAGGTTCGGCTGACCATGCAGGGCGAGGGTACCATCGAGGCAAAAATACGCCAGTCAGTGATAGGAAGCCTGCAAAGGCTATCCGTCGACCGCTTGGCCTTGTTGCAGTTACATAACTCGATCACGGTCTGTCGAGGGGACGAACCAACCTCCTTGAGCGTCGAGGATATACTGGGTCCAGGAGGGGTGCTGGAGGTCTTTGAAAAATTGCAGCACGAAGGTGTGGTAGATCACCTCGGCTTGACAGGCATTGGGCAACCGGAGGCGTTGCGTGAAGTGATTCGTACCGGGAAATTGGCCACGATCCAGGTGCCCTATAACCTGTTGAATCCAAGTGCTGGCCGGGACGTGTTGAGCGATTTTACCGAGGCTAATTACGGCAATGTGATTGCAGACTGTGCCGAGCAGCAGATGGGTGTGATGGCGATACGCGTTTATGCAGGTGGAGCCCTGGCGAATCAACTACCCAGTCGCCACACCCGCCAGGCCAGGTTCTTTCCCCTGGACCTTTACGAGCGAGATCAACAGCGCGCGGAGCGACTGGCCGGGCGACTCCAACCTAGCCTGGATATCAAGGAGGTCGCACTGCGATACGTGCTTGGCCATCCACAGATCTCGTCAGCAATTATTGGTTTCTCTGAACCAGGACATGTCCAGGATGCCGTTGAATGCCTTGCCGCCGGCCCGCTGGCATCCACGGTGATCGAGAAACTGCAGGATGTGGAGGTCCGGTAGCTCCCTCGCCAGGGTGCCGAACGGTTCAAGTTGTCGTTGATGTCCATGCTTCCTGGCGTGCCATGTAACCCAGGATCTTGACTACCTGCTGAATGTTTTCAGCAACCGCACAGGCAGCGGCATCGATTTCCTTGAGGGCGTGTTGCAGCTCGGGAGGATGAATGACCAGCAGCGGTTTCTTCATAGCGACTGCCATGCCGGCGTCGAAAGCGGCATTCCATTGCCGGTACTTGTCACCAAACCGAACGATCGCCAGGTCAGCTTGGGCCAGCATGGTACGGGTGCGCAAGGCGTTCAGACCGGCTCCCTTGCGATCATGCCAGAACGGGTCGGTTTCAGCTCCCAGGATTTCAGCTCCGGTATCATCGCTGGCTTCATGGTCCGTCACCGGTCCCAGAAAGGAAACAGGCAGGCTGGCCACCGCCACTTCCTGGGCCAGTTCCGTGCGCCAGGTGGTGTGGATTTCCCCGGCCAGGTAAGCGGTGTAATGCATGGAACGACTTTCAGGCAAGACAGGAAGTAAGCATGGTTACTCATGATGTCCGCTTGACGGACTTTGAGCAAGTCCGAGAGGTTTCCTGATCGGGTAAAATTTGCCACGGGCAGGGCCGCATGGCGAGAGTGATCATGTTAAGATGAGTGAATCAACAGGTAATCGCCTGTCCGTATTGATCAGGAATCTCAAGCAGGAACAAGAATAATGAGACAGTTGTTTTCTTTTGCGTTGGTTTGGTTGCTCGCTTGTGGATCCTTGCTGGCGGCTGATTCCGGACATCCGAATATTCTCTGGATTACCAGCGAGGATCACGGTCCGGAAATGGGTTGCTATGGCGATTCGTTTGCCACCACGCCACACGTGGATGCCTTGGCCAGCAAGGGGATGCTGTTCAAGCTGGGCTGGTCTTGTGCCCCCGTTTGTGCCCCGGCTCGCACGACGATCATCACGGGAATGTATCCGCCCTCGATTGGTGGACAGCACATGCGCAGCATGGTGAACCTGCCGGAAAAGATCCAGTTTTACCCAACCTTCCTCAGGAGCCAGGGATATTACTGCACGAATAATTCCAAGACAGATTACAACGTGAACCAGAAAACAACGGGCTGGAACGAATCATCTCGCCAGGCCCATTATCGGAACCGGGAATCGGGTCAACCGTTTTTTGCCATTTTTAACTCTACGGTGAGCCATGAAAGTAAAATCCGCGTCCGACCTCATGAAAAAGTGCATGATCCGGCCAAGGTGCGGGTGCCGGCATATCATCCGGATAATGCCGAGACCCGCCAGGATTGGGCCCAGTACTATGATATCGTGACCCGTGCCGATGCGATTGCCGGACAGAAACTGGCTGAACTGGACAGGGCGGGGCTCAGCGGCGATACGATTGTTTTCTATTACGGTGATCATGGTTCCGGCATGGCTCGCGGTAAACGCTGGCCCTATAACTCGGGGCTCGCCGTGCCGATCGTGGTTTATTTCCCGGAAAAGTGGAAACACCTGGCACCCACGGAATACAAGGCAGGCGGCAAGAGTGATCGCCTGGTCAACTTCGTAGACCTGGCTCCTACGCTGTTGAGCCTGGCCGGCGTCAAGCCGCCCGCCTGGATGCAGGGACATGCCTTCGCCGGTAAACACCAGGTTGGAAAACCGAAATACATGTTTGGTTTTCGTGACCGCATGGATGAGCGGTACGACTTTATTCGCACCGTGACCAACGGACGTTATCACTACATTCGTAATTACAATCCCCATTTCATCTATGGTCAGTTCGTGCAATACAATTTCGTGACCCCATCGACCTCGGCCTGGAAACGAGATTTTGATGCCGGCAAACTGAATGAATCGCAATCGCATTTCTGGAACCTGAAACCGGCCGAAGAGTTGTATGACTTACAGGCGGATCCGGATGAAGTGAATAACCTGGTCGGGTCTGCAGAACACCAGGCGATTCTCAAGGAGTTGCAGGGTGCCCTGGCCGACTGGTGCAAGGAAATCCGGGATGTCGGTTTTCTGCCCGAGGGCGAGATCCACAGTCGCAGCAAGGGGATGACACCTTACGAGATGGCTCGTAACGAGAAACTCTATCCGTTTGACAGGATTTTTGCCGCTGCAGACCTGGCGACACGGCGGGGAGAAAATGACCTGGTGCAACTTAAGAAACTGTTGCAGGATTCGGACAGCGCGGTTCGTTACTGGGGTGCCATCGGAATCCTTAACCGCGGCCAGGGGACCGTGAAACAGGCCAGTACGGAACTGGCTGCCGCCCTCGAAGATGATTCCCCCTACGTGGCCATTGCAGCTGCCTATGCCCTGGGGAAATATGGAAACAAGAAGCAACAACGCGTGGGCGTGGATCGCCTGGTCGAGATAGCTCCCTGGAACCAGGATACCTCGGTGTTCGTAGCGATGGCCGCTCTTAATGCCCTCGATAAACTGGATGGCAAGGCAGCGCATGCCCTGGCTGCGATCAAGATGCTTCCTGTGGGTGGAGGGGCTTCTCCCAATGGCCGCTACAACGGTTACGTGAAGAACCTGAAAGCTAAAACGCTAAAGGACCTCGGCGTGGCAAATGCGGATGGCAAGAAGAACCGTGGGCAGAGAAACCAGAAAAAGAAAACCGGGGCAGCCGAGTAACTCGGGCCAGTTCGATGGTAAGGTCTAGCGATCGAGTATTTCTTCCAGGGTTACCATGGTACCACGCCGGATGGATTCCTGGGCAGCCAGGCAAACGGCGACGCTTAGGCGTGCCGAGGGACCGTCGGTCAATGGTTGGGTTCCCTGTCGACAACAGTCGATGAAATGTTCGAGTTCAGGAAGAATGCCTCGATCGATTCTTCCCGAGGCGTCAGTGAACCCTGCTTCGTCGATTGAATCCGTCACCTCGATTTCATGACGGGTCGCGGTTTCAAAGTCGTGGTGGACCAGTTGCAAAGCCTGGTTGAGTGTATCGATACGGCCGGCGCTACCCACCACGCCGATCTCGGTATCACCACCGTGAGGAGCAAACAGGCATAGCTCCAGGCTGGCTCGGCGACCATCCTCGTATTCCACCAGTACCTGGGCATTGTCGAGAATTTCCCGGTCCAGCAGCACATCGCGGCCACCCAACGCAGCGACTTTCACAGGTGGACGATCGATCATCCAGTTAAACAGATCGAAGTGGTGACAGTTTTTTTCCAGGATCGTACCCCCGGTTAATGCCTGGCTTGATCGCCATCCAGGTCGCATGGGACCGCGGAACTCACGGCACCACATGAGATGCAGGTTGCCAAGCTGTCCCTGGTCGATCATGGATTTCATTTCCTGGTACATGCGTTGAAATCGCATTTCATGGCCAACCTGTAAAACACGGTTGGCGGCAGTGGAGGCTGCAATGATTTCATTGCACTCGGCGATGGTTAGGCCCAGCGGTTTTTCACAGAGGACGTGTTTTCCTGCAGCAAAAGCAGCCATCGCGGCAGCATGATGCTGGTCATTAGTCAGCGCGATCACGACTGCATCGACCGCTTCGATTTCCAGGACACGCTGCCAATCAGTAAATGTTTCGACGGAATTTCCCGCCATGGCCTGGACTTGTTGCAGGCTTTCATCGCTGCGACTGCTGGCTGCAATGACCTCGACGTCGTCGATCTTGAGAAGATTGGCCAGGTGAGCTTCACGCCCAAACCAACCGGCTCCGATGAGCCCGATATTGATGGTTGCTGTCACCGATGTTCCTTTATGAGAATAGGATCGTTCAGCCTTGCTGACCAGGTTGTGAGAAATTGTATGCGTTGACTGCTGCCTGCCCTTGCAGGACCGCGGATACATCCTGGCAAACAGCTGCCACCACGCGTTCCTGGGCCTGGTGGGTAAAGGCTGCCACGTGAGGTGTCAGGATCACGTTTTCCATTTGTTCCAGTAATCCGACAGTTGGTGGTTCTTTACTACGCACGTCCAAAGCTGCCCCGGACAATCTTTGTTGCTGTAACGCTTCGGCCAGGGCTATTTCATCAACGACTTCACCACGGGAGGTGTTGATGAACAGGGCACCAGGTTTCATTTGCTCGAATCGTTGTTGGTTGAACAGGTTGCGTGTTTCGTCACTGAGCGGGACATGGCAGACGACGAAGTCAGCTCGGGCCAGGACCGCTTCCAGTGAATCCAGTTGGATGTCCAGTGCCTGCAGGTGTGCAGCGGTCGGGTCGACGTAGTCATCGTGGGCAACGATGGTCATGCCAAAAGCCCTCGCACGCTCTGCGACCAGTGTGCCGATGCGGCCGATTCCCACGACTCCCAGTGTTTTACCGGAGAGTTCACTGCCGGTGAAGGCAGCACGGTTCCAGCCTCCCTGCCGAGTGTCGGCAACGGCCACGGGAATCTTGCGGGCTAGTGAAATCATCAGGCCGATGGTCAGTTCTGCCACGGAAAGCGAGTTTTCTCGCGGCGCGTAGGTGACGACCACACCTGTCTCGGTGGCCGTCTTGGTGTCGATATTGTCGAGGCCCGCTCCAGCTCGACCAATGATTTCCAGCTTTGGTGCGGCAGCAATCAAGGGGGCGGTGACCTGGGTCTGGTTTCGGACAATGATGCCCCGGACCTGGTCGACGAGCGTTAACAGCTGTTGAGGATCCTGCCAGGAATTCGGTTCAAAAGCCACGTCAAAATCATGGCGCAACGAGTCCATCGCAGCGCCCCCGATATTTTCAGTAACCAGTATGTCCGCCATGGTGGCACAGGTATCCTTCGTGGTAGTGACCGTTAATCAAATTGGCTGTAGTCGACAGGCTGATTGCAATCGATACTCTGATCGACGGGGGCCATGGGGTATTTTAACCCGGTGGCACAATTGAACAGGACGGCGGTCTCATCGGGGCTGATACGGCCACTGGCAATTTCCTTCTTGTAAGCGGCGTAAGTTGCCGCACCCTCGGGACACATTAAGAAGCCTTCCTGCTCGGCAACCTCCTGGCCGGCAGCCAGGATCGCCTCGTCGTCTACGGCAGTTGCGAATCCATCGCTTTCCCGGACCGCCCGCAGGATCAGGAAATCTCCGACGGCCACGGGCACCCGGATTCCCGAGGCGACAGTGGCCGCATTTTCCCACAGCTCGGCGTGCTCGGTACCTTCTTCGAAGGCCTTGACCATCGGGGCACAGCCGGTGGCCTGGACCGCTACCATGCGAGGAAGGTTTCCTGTCAACCAGCCGATTTCCTGGAGCTCGTTAAATGCTTTCCACATGCCGATCAGCCCCGTGCCGCCACCGGTCGGATAGAAGATGACGTCAGGTACCTGCCAGCCCATCTGGTCGGCCAGTTCCAGGCCCATGGTTTTCTTTCCTTCAATTCGGTAGGGCTCCTTGAGCGTGGAAAAATCAAACCAGCCGGTCGCTTCTTTTCCCTGCCCAACGATTCGGCCACAGTCATTGATAAGTCCATTCACGCGCCAGACCCGTGCTCCCTGGGCAGCGATTTCTTCCACGTTGATGGGCGGTGTGTCAGCCGGGCAGAAGATGTAGCTTTCGATTCCAGCTCGACTGGAGTAGGCAGCTAGCGCGGCTCCGGCATTGCCGTTTGTCGGCATGGCGACTTTCGTAATTCCCAGTTCCTTTGCCATCGATACGGCCATGCAGAGCCCCCGGGCCTTGAAAGAACCCGTCGGTAATCGTCCCTCATCCTTGATGATCAAGTCACCACGTCCCGCCTTCAGGCGAGGGAGAGAAACCAGGGGGGTATGGCATTCCCCCAGGCTGACGATGTTTTCTGCTTTACGCACGGGAAGGAACTCGCGGTAACGCCACATGTCCGCTGGCCGCTGGGCCAGTTCTTCCCTGGAGACTGCCTCGGCGAGTGCGGCTAGATCGTACTTGACCAGGAGTGGTTTGCCAGCCTGTGAAAGTTCGTGAACCTGGTCTGCTGCATAGTGATCCCCAGCCATTCCACATTCCAGGTGTGTGACAAAGGTGGATCGTTCGGTGGTGAGATTCTCGCTGTTTTGCATGATGCTCCTGTTGCTTGGTTGACTTGATGACTCCAGTTGCCTTACCCCTGTGGAAGGCTTCCGATCAAGGTTTTTGCCATCCACACATGACCCAGATCGGGGTTCCCCCACTGGAATAGGTTTTCAGGTGTTCCAGGGCACCCGTTTGTTGATTGATACGATAGGCGTAAAGATTGGAGGATCGTTGCCCGGCAGCAAAGACAAAATTTCCAGTCAGATCGATGCAGAATGATCGGGGATGATAACCGGTGGCATAATGCCCGACGATCTTCATGGTGCCGTCCTCGGGATTAATCGAGACGGCAGCCAGCGTGTCTTTCATGGCGGTGCCCTCGGGACGCTTGGTAACGTCTCGATTGGAGACGTAGGCAAATCGGCCGTTGGGTGTGATGTTGATGTCTGCGGCTGCACTGTTGCCCTCGTAGTTCGGAGGCAGCGTGGAGAGAGTATTCACGAGTTTCAGAGTGCCCTTGCGGGGATTGAATTTCCAGGAGGAAATGCCACCACCTCGTTCATTGGAGGTGAATGCCATTTTCAGCGTCGGGTGGTGCGCGATGTGACGGGGCTGGTGGTAGAGATGGTCTTCATCGGGACCCTTGGCAAAGGGACGCTTGTTGGGTACCAGCTTACCTGCGGTGGGATCGAGGACGTACTGGTAGACCTTGTTGGGAGCCGTGTGGGGAACAAACACGAATTTTCCGGAAGGATCGACCTCGATACAGTGAGCCGTCTTCTCCGTCTTGTGCAGATCCAGCATCTCGTCGGTGCAAAGACCGTCAACGATCCGATACATGGTCACCTCACCCGGGCCGTAGTGAGCAGCCAGCAGGAATTTTCCTGATTTGTCGACCTGGATGTAAGGGGCTCGGGAATTGATCTTGACGGTCTTGAGTAATTTCAAGGAGCCGTCTGCCTGCCGTTCGAGCGTGGAGACAGCTGCTGCCATGTCGCCTGCATTGGTTTGCGCTGCATAGATCAACTTGCGATCCGGCGAAAAGGCCATGGGACCAAGGTTCCCTGGCAGGGTGATTTTGTGTTTCTCTTCCAGGGCTCCGGTCTTTTCATTGATCGCCGAGACGACAACGGTTTTTTCCTGGAGTGAAGCCAGGTAAAGGAGTTGCTCGGCAGCCTGTAGTGGCCTGACAATGAGGGAAAGGATGAACAGCCCGGTGAGTAGTGGTATCGATTTCATGGGATTGGGAAACTCCTCGATAGGTTTAGGAATCTGCCGGCGCGGTCTCGCCGACGCCCAGTAACTTGGCAGCATTGTGATAGAAAACGTCTTCTACCTGTGAATCCGTTAGTTTTTCAGACCAGCAGGCCCATTTCAAGGACCGGAGGTGTTCCAGCCCGATTAAAACCGGATTAATCTGAGCGTGGTTTTCACCCCAAACAGGTGTGTTCTCATAGAGCCAGATGAATGTATCAGCCGCTGACAAGGATCGTCCTCGCATGTGACTAATCGGCAGGTCGCTGCCATACATGAGGCGATCGTGACCCAGGATGCGAATGATGGCCTGGTGGGCAATCGGCTCGCAGTTGGCACTGGTGTCAAAGTAGAGATTGTCCAGTCCTACCAGGTCCGGGAGGCCTTCGAGGTTATGAGCTGGTTGGAAAGCACGGCCGGAATGGGCCAGGATCAATTTCATGTCCGGGTATTTCTGGCATGTGCTGCGAATCCATTCACGATTAGCCGAGTCACCCAGGGCCCGATCCTTGACAATATGCAGGGTGATGGCCAATGATTCCTCGTGAGCTACCTGCACGAATGATTCCGGCAGGAACGCGTCAATATCTGCGTCCCAGGTGGGATCCGTGGCGGCCATGGTGTGGTAACACTTCAGTCCGTGGAGCCCTAGGTTCCGGACCTGTTCTCGAATCCATTCCGGATCATCCTCGGGTTTCACGAAGAAAAGCCCCCGGGATTTAGGATCGTGTGTGAGTTGCTCTGCGATCCACTGGTTGGCAACGAGTGACTGCTCGCGATGTTCTGTCGTGACAAAGGGAATGAACAACGCATGGGTCGTACGGCCGGGATGAATATCTTCCATGCACCGTTGGTACTCCGCATACCCGCAATCGCCCTCAACACCGGGAAGCGACCAGTTGATCAAGTCGTTTTTCCAGAGATGGGTATGGGCATCGTAGATGCAATCGGGAAGGAATGATTCCAGCTCGCGTTGGAAGAATTCGATATCGACCGGGCTTGTGGATGGTTCTTCAATCATGTCACGGTATTCCTACTGGTGTCTTGCGAGGGGTTCCAGTGCGCAGGTTATCGTAGACCACGGGAAACCATTTTGCCACGGGCTTGCTCGTCGTGGCCTTCGACGCGATACAGCTGTTTCACCAGGGAGGGAACAATAAATCGTTTCCTGGACAGACGCTGACTTACCTAGACGGTCACGTCCTGGTTTACTTCCTTGCCAAGGAACTCCAGTTCGACCCGGGTGATATGCAGCAGCGTCCGGCTCATGGGAACCTTCAGGGATCCTGTTGGTTTCTTCTGTAACTGCAGGCCAACACCCATACCCAGCCCGAAAGAGAAATTGCTGCCCGGGGTAGGATTCACGAACTTCTTGACCAGTTGCACTTGTTGAAATTTTGACTCTTGAAGATCCACGAGCGTGGGGGTAAAGGAGATGCTTGCCAGGGGCTTGATGGCAGTGATCTGCTTGGCCTTGTCCATCAACTGGAAGTATAGCAATGAACACTCGAAGTGTTTTTCAAACAAGGTCTTGAAGAGATTGGGGTCCTCTGCGTCTGCGACAAGATCCACGGTCAGACGATATGTTCCCGCAAACGGGCTGCGCACTTCCTGCCCGACCAGCAACTTCGTGTTATCCGCGATCTCCAGTTCCTGGCCCGCTCGCGTCTGGTTGATTCCAATCGCCAGGTGTTGGTTCAGTTGCAGGCTTCCCAACTGCGTGGGGGATGCGACCTGGAGACCAAAGGACTGTTCATCGGCTGACGACAGCGGGCCGAGCGATCGCCACCCCTTAGGACGGGAAGGACTGGCCGCCGGCAGGATCGGTGTGACTCCGGAAAAATCGTTGTTGGCCAGGATTCGTTTTTCATCGAAGGGAGGTACACGGGTCACGTCCCCCGTGGATGGCAGCCGATGGTCGGTGGCAGGTTGGGTGCCTAGCAGTTCCCAGATCGGATCTTGTTGAGTCAGTGACAGTTCTCGTCCGCTGGGATCATTAAAAGTACCCTGGTAGTTGAGCCCCATGAGATGAAAGATAGAGGCGGTCAGGTGGCCGGGTTCCACGCGATTGGTCTTCGGATAAGCTCCCTGGCTGTCAGAACTTCCGTATACCTGGCCGCCACGAATTCCAGCACCGGCCATCGCAAAGCTAAAAACGGGGCCCCAATGGTCACGGCCCGCCTTGGGATTAATCTTGGGTGTGCGACCAAATTCACCAATCGCAACGACCAGTGTCTCCTCCAGGAGACCGCGCTGGTCGAGGTCTTCGATGAGCGCAGAAAAACCCACGTCAAAGATGGGACAGAGAACGTCTTCCAGGCGGTCATGGTTTTGCGCGTGGGTATCCCAAAGCGGATTATCGACGGCATTGTCTCCCGGCTCCCGGGGCCAGTTGACGTGGACCAGTCGGACACCGGATTCAATCAATCGCCTGGCCAGCAGCACACACTGTCCCCAACGATTACGTCCATAACGATCCCGCACGGCCTCCGGTTCCTCGTGAATCGCGAAGGCCTTGCGAGCCCGTCCCGAGGTGAGTAAATCGTAGGCCTGCCGCTGGTAGGTGTTGAAGAGTTCGACAGACCTGGACTTTTCTACATGTCGTACACGATCTTCCAGTTGCGAGAGCAGTGACTGTCGCTCCTGCAGTCGTTGCGAGGTGATACCCAGGGGTTCCAATCCCTGGATCCTGTAGTTTGGTTCAGCGGGATCGCCGATGAAGCGTTCCGGTGTCCACTGGGACCCCATCATGCCACCGGTTTGACCTGCGGGTGTCACGTTATCATTGAGACGAATCACGTCTGGAACCCAGACGGCACTGAGTGCCGGCATGGTTTCACTTGGACGATATCGCTTGATGAGTGATCCGAAGTAGGGCCAGTCAGTCGGTTGAATGGTACGCGCGTTGGGTCCCTGGTACTTGTAACCGGTCAGAACCCAGTGCCCACTGGATGAATGGATATTATCGTCGGTTGCCATCGAACGGACCACGGCCAGCTTGTCAGCAATGGCTGCGGTGCGTGGCAGCAATTCGCAAAACTGGATACCCGGGATATTGGTCTGGATGGGATTGAAGGGGCCACGAACCTCGGCTGGTGCATCTGGCTTGGGATCAAAGGTTTCGTGCTGGGGTGGCCCACCGTTCAGGTAGAGAAAGATGATATTCTTGGCTCGACCGAAGCTGCCATCGGATGACGCGGGAGCCGCCAGGGCCTCGGCTTCCATGAGACGGGAGAGGGAGAGGCCGGCCAAGCTAATCCCGCCCATTCGCATCAGCTCGCGTCGGTTGAATCCGGTCATGGTGAGAACATGCCTTGGCAGGAAAAAGAAACCCGGTCGAAGGTAGCACGGTTTACCGGCTTTTCAGTTTACTGTAACCGGTGTGGATGGTGCAATGTTTTGCACCAGAAAGGACGTGATGGTGGCAGAATAAACGGCTTGCTCCTGTACGCTGGGATTCGACCGCGGCTATGATAGGCACTATTAGGACGCAGACGGTACGAACAATCCACGGAAAACTTGTGAACAAGAGGAATCACGTGATGAGCAGCCCCCATCGATTGGATCCTGGGAAGTCGATATCGATTGAAGCCCTTAGTACTTCTGGTCGGGATTTTTTTACGGATCGGAAAGCTGCGAAAGAGGAACGCATGTCGTTGCAGGAAGAAATGTACGACCTGCAACAACGCTTGTATGCGGCCCAGGATCAGCGCTTACTGGTCGTGCTGCAGGCCATGGATGCCGGTGGGAAAGACGGTACGATTCGACGTGTTTTTGAACGTACGGATCCACGTGGTATTCGTGTCAGCTCTTTCAAGGCGCCGAGCAAGAAGGAACTGGATCGTGACTACCTGTGGCGTATTCACCAGGAAGTTCCGCCGGCTGGCATGATCGGCATCTTTAATCGGTCCCACTACGAGGATGTACTGGCCGTGCGCGTCCATCAACTGGTTCCCGAGGAAACCTGGCGGGCCCGGTATGAACAGATCAACCAGTTCGAGGCCCTGTTGACTCAAACCGGTACCAAGGTAGTGAAGTTCTTTCTGCATATTTCCCGGGATGAGCAGAAGGAACGCTTTCAGAAACGCCTGGATCGACCCGAGAAGAACTGGAAATTCTCCGTGGATGATCTGGCTAAGCGAGAATGCTGGGATGACTACATGAAAGCGTTTGAAGAGATGCTCAATCGTTGCACGACGATTGCAGCTCCCTGGTATGCGATTCCAGCTGACCAGAAATGGTACCGCAACCTGGCGATCACTCGGGTCCTGGTCGATACCCTCAAGCAGATGGATCCCCAGTACCCACCCCCGGAGCCAGGGTTGGATCAGATCCAGATCAAGTAAAGACGGGCCAGCAAAACTAACGATCTGCTTGCAGTGTGCTCAGCTTGAGTTGCTTGCGAATGCGTGGCTTTCCATCCAGGTCGATGATCTGTAGATCGATGGTGGGATCGGGCACTTGCCAATCAACCAGGATCGTACCGAAATTTGCCTGGTGATAGGTTTCTGGTACTGCCCGATACTGATTGATCGTGGGGGTGCCGCGGCCGTGTGGCTGGTTGAGGCTGCTGGAGGTAATATCGTAAACAGGATATCCCGTGGGACCTGGCAGGCTTGCTATCTCGGCCCAGTGACGATCACCACTCATCATGATGATACCATTGGCCCTGGTTTGCTTGATCAACTTGAAAAGGCGGGCGCGTTCGAGCGGGATATTCGACCACGTTTCCTGGCCGGAAGATTCGGCAATGTACTGGATGCTGGTAGCAATGATTCGCAATTCAGCAGGCATTCGCAATTGTTGTTCGAGCCATTTCCACTGGGCCTCTCCGAGCATCGTAACCTGTGGATCGTTAGTTGGGTAATAAGGTCCACCAACACGCTTCTCGCCTCGCTTGAGAGGGCCACGAAAGTAACGCGTATCGAGCAGAATAACTTGTGTGCGCTGCCCCTTGGGGCCGTAGATGTGTGCGTCGTAGACGCCCGGTCGGTGGCGTGCAGCGGCATGGCGAGGAAGTTTCCAGAAATCAGCAAAAATTTGCTGAGATTCGACCCGTTTCGAATAGCTGGCACCAGCGTCGTTGGCACCATAATCGTGGTCATCCCAGGTCGCCAGGATAGGACAGCTGGCCACCAGGCCGGCGAATCCTGGATTGGTTCCCAGCTTGTCATACTTGGCCTTCATGACGGACATGTCCGTCGTGTCTGCATAGATGTTATCTCCCAGGAAGATAAACATTTCCGGTCGTTGATCCTGGATCGTCTGGAAGATGGGCATCGGCTTATCCTGCTTGATGCAGGAGCCAAACATAATGCGGGACAACGGCTTCAGGGCCGGATCTTTTAGCTGCGCCATGCGTTTGTGAAGCTTGGCGGTCAGTTCCTGTCGCACGCGAGCGTGTCGGGGATCCTGGGAGGCCGCCAGGTTGGTAAGTTCGTGAGGATCTTTGGTCAGGTCATATAATTCGGCTCGCCCCGGACTGGCAAAATCCTGCATTAGTTTCCATCGTGGAGTCCGGTATCCGCGCATCTGGGTGCGTGCCCCGTGATGCATGCTGTATTCCGCATAGAAGTCGTTGTCCCAGGCAACAGGTTGTTGCTTGAGCAGCGGAGTGAAGTCTTGGCCGTGAATCGTGATATCCCTGGGGACATCAACACCAGCGATCTGCAGCAGCGTGGGAAACCAGTCCAGGTTTGAGATGGTTTGAGAGATTGTAGTTCCTGGTTTAATGACACCGGGCCACCGGATTGCCGTGGGGACTCGTAGTGAAGTATCCCAGAGGTTGGGGCGGCGGGCGGCGGGAATCTTGGGCCATTGTTGTGGCGGATTCTTGGTCAGTGCATAAATCGAGTTGCCCTTGTACCAGACGCCATGCTCGCCGAGGTTGTAGCCGTGATCACTGGTGAAGACGACAACCGTATTTTCCGCGAGTTCGAGTTTTCCCAGGAGAGCCAGGAGTCGTCCCACGTTCCGGTCGACACTTTTAACGGCGGCCAGGTATTCACGTGTTCGTTTCTTGATCAGCGGGACATTCAGGTTGGGGAAATCTGGATTAGGGATGGCAGGATCCAGGTCCTTGAAAGGTTCCCAGTCCTCTGGTCGTACCGGCAGCCAGGCCGCATGGGGAGCTCGGAAATGCAGTGATACCAGGAATGGACGTTGCTGGTTCTCACGAATGAATTCGAGGGCATGATCGGTAAAGATGTCACACGTATAGCCCATCACTTTTTTAACCGTGCCGTCTGCCAGTTCCAGGACCGGGTTCTTGGGAGGGCAGCCGCCTGTGCGGATCCCCAGGAAAGTGTCGTAGCCGAATTTCGTGGGGTGATGCTGGTCCTGGGCACCCAGGTGCCACTTGCCAAAGAGGCCATTTCGGTAGCCGGCCCGGGAGAGCAGCTGAGGCCAGGTTGGAGTCCCTGGGCGCAGCCCCAGTGCCTTTTCATTGCCAGGGTTGATCCAGTCGGTGATCCCCATTTCCGTTCCATAACGACTGGCAAGCAGTCCGACCCGCGCCGGGCTGCAGACCGGCGTTGTGACAAAACTGTTCTTCAGGTGGGCTCCCTCGTGGAAAATCCGATCGATGTGAGGCGTGATGAAGCGTTGATCGCCAGCCGCGTTAACGGCAAAAGGTGCCTGATCATCGGTGTAGATGAAAACGATGTTGGGAGCGGCCAGTAGGCTCTTGCAGCCCAACAATAAAAGTGTCGTGAGCGAGAGAAGTTTGTTCATAGTGATAGTTGTCCGTCTGCTGAAGGTAATTAAACTCGTTGATCAGTCGACACGTTCTTTCTCAAAATCACCAGGGTTGACCCAGCCTGCTCGCACCTTTTCACCCTTGATATAGCGTTCGTGGAATCTCACATTACCAGCGTTCATAAAGGGAATGGTGTCGAAGTAGTCAGCATTTCCGGTAAGCCGGGGATCGTGCTGCTTTTTGAGCCGGGTAACCATTTCCGCAGCCAGTTGCTGTTTGAGCTTTGTGAATTCCGAGTCCTTGGCCAGGTTGCGAACACAATCAGGATCCTTGTCCAGATCATAGAGTTCCTCGGTGGGACGTTTGCCGAAATTTATTTTCCAGTAATCAACCAGCGTGCCATCGCGTCGTCCGTTCAGCAGCAACGTCTTGGTTGGACTGCCGTCACAGTTGAGATACCCGGTTTCCGGGTTCCCGGCGGGCCAGCGATCGGTTTCATAGTTGCGAATATAGAGCACGTTGTTTTTCACGATTCCGCGAATCGGGTAGCCCCAGTCGTTGGGTCGGCCAATGTCATGGCGCTCTTTCCCAATCAAGACGTGATCTCGCTGGGAATTTACCTGGCCAGTCTTTTCGCTGCCAAGGATATCCATCAGGCTCTGGCCCGTGGTGGGCTGCAGGCCTGCCTGGGGTGTGGCCAGCCCGGCAACTTCCAGGAAGGTTGGTGCGAAATCCGCAAAGCTGACGTAGTCATCTACCACGCGTCCGACTTTCTTGAGCTTTCCCGGCCACATGATGGCCAGCGGGACATGGTTGGAATAGTCATATGCCTGGCCCTTGCAGCGTGGGAAAGGCATGCCGTGATCTGACGTTGCCACGACCAGCGTGTTGTCGAGTTGTCCCGCAGCTTCCAGGTGCTTCAGGATGCGTCCCAGGTGCGTATCATAATGCTCGACCTCGAACGCATAGTCCAGCATGTCGTTGCGAACCGTCTCGTTGTCCGGCCAGAAGGTGGGAACATGCTTGATGTCCGACAATTGTTTGCCTGCCTTGGCCACGCCAACACCGTACTGGTAACTACGATGTGGCTCGGTCGTTCCGTACCAGAAACACCAGGGTTGATCCCCCGGGGTTGCCTTGAGGAAGTCGGCAAAGTTGCTGGAGTAGTCGTTGTTGGAAATTCCACGAATGCCCGTGTTTTTCTTGCGAGCCGTGAAAGCCTTTCCGGTAATCAAGCGATGTTGTCCCCTGGCATTCTTGGCGATTCCTGGTCCCCAGCCCTTGCCCGTGTAACCGCAGGCATAACCATGGTCGGCCAATGCCTCGATCCAGGACTTGAACTTGGGCGGGAAATTACAGACATGGTTGCAGGCATCTTCCAGTTGCCACGAGTTGCGACCGGTCAGGATGATGGCACGTGATGGTGCACACTTGGCGTTCGGGGTATAGGCCCGGGTAAAGAGCACGCCACGCCGTGCGATTGTGTCAAACGAGGGGGTTTTGACCCATGTGTTTCCATAGACACCGGCATGATTGTGTGACCAATCGTCAGCAATGCAAAACAGGATGTTAGGTCGGTCGGCTGCCAGTGCATTGTTCACCAGCCCACTGACTAGCCAGCAGAGGACTGGTAAAAGCCAGCGAAACTTCTGTGGGAATCGCATTCGGGTATCCTTGCGGGGAAAGAAAAGTCACCTTGAAATATTTGCTTGCTGTGTGTGGCAGAGCTCTATCGTACCATGTTCGCCGAGGGGTTTGGAGAATGCGACCGGATGGCAAGTCGCCTCATTTATGCCAATCGTGTATTGTCGATAACGATGAAGTCTCTAGACTGGAAACTACAGGTAAACGGTTTAATTGTTTGACGCGATATAAGTCCCGGATCGAGAGTGGTGATGGCCGAGAATCAAGTCAAAAGTGAAGTAGCAGTAGCCCACGAGAAGGAAGTTCAGCGTGGTGAACGATTCCAATTTGGTCAGAACTGGCGAGAGTTTCTCAATACACTCGATGATGAACGTATTGCGGTTGCGGAAGCGTCGTTGAAAGGCATGTTGGGCAAGGAGTCACTGGCAGGGTTGTCCTTCCTGGACATTGGTTCTGGCAGTGGGTTATTTAGCCTGGCAGCTCGGCGACTGGGCGCCCGGGTACACTCCTTTGATTATGATCCCGAGTCAGTTGCCTGTACGGAAGAACTGAGACAGCGTTACTTTCCGGAAGATCCTGATTGGAAAGTCGAACGTGCTTCGGTACTGGATTGCGATTACGTTCACGCGCTGGGAACCTTCGATATCGTCTATTCCTGGGGCGTGTTGCACCAGACAGGTGAGATGTGGCAAGCACTTGAAATCGTGAGTACCCGCGTCCAGGAGGATGGCCAATTATTTATTTCGATTTACAACGATCAGGGCGGGGCGAGTAATCGCTGGCGAATGGTCAAGCGGTTGTACAATCGATTACCTGCTCTCCTGCGCCCCCTGATCGTGCTGGCGGTCGGCGTCTACTGGGAGACGCGATCTTTCCTGATTCGCCTGGTTCGTTTTCAGAATCCGTTGCCGTTTGCGGACTGGGAGAAGAAAAAACAGGCTCGAGGGATGTCGGTCTGGCATGACCTGGTGGACTGGGTTGGCGGTTATCCCCATGAAGTCGCCAAGCCCGAGCAGGTTTTTGATTTCTTTTTCGAGCGGGGGTTTACCCTGATGCGACTGAGTACCGACGGCGGCGGTCATGGCTGCAACGAGTACGTGTTCCTGAAAAAAACCTCACAGCGTTAAAGTCGCGAGTGTTGATTGCAGGCGTGCAGGGGACGCAGGCGTTTCCTGGTGAGGTCAGCAGTTCAACTCAGCAGTTCAGCGTGATCCGGACCGGCTCAATACTCACGGTTTGCATTGATGCCTGGCAACGGGATCGGATACTTGCCGGTATCACCTGCTGGCACTGGGGCCGCCGCCGCCAGTGTCAACTTATCCAGGTTGGGTGCGAATTCGTGTTCGTGATTGAAGATTTCATCGTACGTCACGAGTTGCCCAGTGTGAGCGGCCATCCGGCCCATGGAGGTGACCAGGCTGGCCTTGGTGCCGCGTTCCACCTCGTTATAGGGCTGGTCGTTGCGAATGGCATCGATCAAGTCATTCCATTCCACCTGGTAGGGGTTTGGCTCGGGGCCGGGAAAGGCCCAGGTCAGGTCCTGCTTGTTAAAAGTGTGTCCCGCGTAGATGCGGGACTTGGCAGGCGTGTGCGCTCGAGATGAAATCACGGCAGAGCCCTTGGTACCATGTGCGTAGCTGGCAAATTCCTGGTGACAACCTGGGATGGTACGCCCATTGACTAACAGCTTGGTTCCGTCACCAAAGGTGTATTCAATGGAATAGGAATCAAAGTTCTGGTCGACGTTGTCACCACGGTAATGACGTCCGCCATTGGCCTTGGCCTGTACGGGCCAATCGTTCTTCATCCAGCAGGATTCATCAATGTTGTGAATCAGGAAGTCGCTTACCGCACCACCGCTGGCCCACAGGAAGCCATGGAAATTGCGGATCTGGTACATCAACTCGCTGATATTTTCCGGCTTGGGTCCAACGGCCGCAGATCCTGTGGGACCGGCCATGCGATAGGCTCTTAACAGGGTGATGTCACCGATTTCACCAGATTGAATTCGCTCGAATAGTTCCTGGCGTGCCTTGCAGTGGCGACACATCAGGCCGACACCCACCTTGAGGTTCTTCTTGACAGATTTTTCACCCAGTTCGAACATCAAGCGGCTACTGGGGCCATCGGCAGTCAGCGGTTTTTCCATGAAAACATGCAGGCCTTTTTCGATGGCGTAGGCAAAGTGCAGACCACGGAAAGCACAGGGAGTTGTCATGATGACAACGTCGCCGGGATTCAGGCAGTCCATGGCCATCTTGTAACCGTCGAAACTGACGAACTTGCGTTCGGCTGGCACATCAACCTGCTTGGCAAACTGGCGATTCAGATTTTCGTAACTGCTTTTCAGGCGATTATCGAAAACGTCTGCCATCGCAACGAGCTTTGTGCGACCATTGGGTACGGACAGTGCATTGGCAGCTGCCCCCGTTCCGCGACCTCCACAGCCAATGAGAGCGACTTGAATCGTATCATCTGCTGCGGCATGAACCTGTGGGACAACGCTGGTGACCAGTGCCGAAGCGGCTGCCACGCGACCGGAGTTCTTGAGGAATTCACGTCTTGATTTGTTGGGGCTAGTCATGATCACTTTTCCTATCGAATAAATGACGATGCGATCAAACAGATCATTGGTTTGAGTATGTAAAGTTACGGTAGGTCGATTTGTGGGGGTTCTGATTTATCCCACTTGCTTGCTCGTTCTTTCACGGTAGGTGTTACCAACGGTCGCACTACGCGAAATCCCACATGCAGGGCATCTGTATGATACCAGATACTTTGAGGGATTTGGGGATCTTGTTCTTTCCATAATTTGGAAGATCCCTGCCGGGCGGCACTCCTTAAAAGGGGAGGATCATCGCTCCATCCCCCTCCTCGGACAACCCGGGGAAAGAGTTTGAGCGGAACAGCGAGAGGAGATTTGACGGTTTTGCTGGTGAATTGTTGGTAATAATCAGCCACGTGCTGATCCAAAACCCACTCGGCCACGTTACCGTGCATGTCAAAAAGTCCCCAGGGGTTAGGTTTTTTCTTGCCGACCTTGTGGTAATTGTCAAAGCTGTTGTCGTAATACCAGGCATGGTTTTTCAGCTGTGAAACATCGTTACCAAAATAGTAGGCGGTCGTGGTTCCGGCTCGACAGGCATATTCCCATTCGGCCTCGGTCGGCAACCGGTAATAGCGACCGGTCTTGGCACTTAGCCACTTACAGAAAACACGGGCGGAATGCTGTGTCATGCAGATGGCTGGAAACCCTCGCTTGCCCATCCCGAAAGTCATGTCCGTGTAGGGCTTTGTCGGCTGGGTCAGTTGGTACTTGTCGGCCAACTTGTCCCGTGTATTGGCCTTGATGTCGGTGAACTGGCGACGCAGGACATCAAGATCTGCCATCCAGACCTCGTAAGCATCCCAGGTGATTTCGTACTTGCCCATCCAGAAGGCCGGGATCTGTACCGTGTGCTGGGGGCCCTCATCCTGGTTGCGATCGACTTCTGTCCCCGGGCTTCCCATCACGAATTTGCCGGAAGGGATGGGAACCATCTCGAGCTTGGCAAACGAATGTTCAATCAGGTCCGTGTAAGGTTTCATTTCCGATTCCTGGCTGGCCTTTGAATTCGGAATATTGAGCGGGTCAGGATGCTCGTCAGCCGTAAGGTTCACCGGCCAGTAGCAGGCCAGGATCAACAGGTAAAACAGGCCGCCTCTGACCAACTGATAAGCAGTGAGTGATGGCCTGCTGTAGACGCATTCACGTTCGGGCAAGGCAAGGAAGTTAATGGGCATGATGGGTATTCCTGATGGGATCAATGGTCCTCGGTATCCAGTTCGGGTAGCTCGTTGTCGTATTCTTCTTCGAGAATCCTGACCTGCTCGGCCAGTTCTTCATTCTCCTCGACTGCCGTGGACACATCCATCTCCCAGGTGGTACTGGCGGACCTCAGTTCATCCAGGTTCAAGGGAAGCTTAAGGATTTTCGCCAGTCGCCGCGTGACGGCCTCAATACTCATGGGATTGGGGCCATGGAGGTACCCGGGAATCTCGGCAACCAGGGAAACCATCTCCAGTTTTTCATCCTGGGCGTGTTTCATCAGGTAACTGGTAAAAGATCCTGGGCCTTCGTAGCGGCTCCGCCGGGTCCCGTAGGCTTCCATTTCATCCCGCAACTCGGCGTCCGAACAGGTGATATGCATCCGGGGTTGCCGCGTATGTGGTACGGCACCGCCAAAGGATCCGACGAACAGGATCCGCCGGACCCCCATTTTTCGAACGAGTTCAAAAATGCACTCGCCAAAGGTTTGCCAGCGGAGGTTGGGTTCCTTGCCGATAAACAGCAGCAGGTTCGCTTCCGGGTGACTGTAAAAAGTTGCCTCTGGCATTTTAAGTTCGTCGATCAGCCCATCGTGAATTTCAATGTGAGGACGGAAGAGGGCCGCGGTTTCCATGCTGCCGGGCGAGCAGTAAATGTAGAAAGGTTCCGGATCAATCGAAGCAACTTGCTGGGCATCCAGTAATTTGACCAGTCGTTCGACTGTACCCGTTGAGACATCTCCACCGTCCATCCAGCCACTGAAGGCCAGCACCAGCGTGGCATTCTGTAACTTTGGGGAGTCGTGGATTTCCAGGATATCGCTCAGTTTTTTTGCCATGGTGCTATTCTACTCCGTTCACTCCCCGGTCGGCAACGCGGGCAGTTGCTTTGATTCTATCCCCGGTTACCTGGACTGCTCGAGTTCGGGGGTTTGATGGGTTATGATGGTTTCATTCCGGGACAAGTTGTTAATGGGATATCCTGGGACGGTTGCGGAGCGAACCCGGGGAACTTGCATTGATCAGGGGAGTACCAGTGACGATGGAGCCGGCCGATCTCGTTCAGTTAGAAAGGGACGTGGAAGCATTCTGCCAGGAAGTGCGTCCCGTGGAAGAGCTTTGTTACCTCGAACATCGCTTCAACAGAGAGGCCATTGAACTGGCCCGCAAGTACAATTTGCTGGGAATCCCCGTGGCACAGGAGTTGGGGGGACGTGGTGCTGACCTGGTCGCCTATCTGGCAGCCCTGGTGCGAATCGGGCGCGAAGGATCGGGCCTGAGAACGCTGTTTTCCGGTCATACCTCGATTGGCCAGTACCCGATTGCCCGCTTTGGCAGTCCCGATCAACAACGTAAATACCTGCAACCATCCTCCCGTGGCGAAAAGATCCTGGCTTTTGGATTGACAGAGCCGGACGCAGGTTCGAATCCTCTCGAGATGCAGTCCACGTATCGTCGCGAGGGGGATCATTATCGCCTCAACGGAGTTAAGTACCTGATTTCTAATGGTGGCATCGCTGATACCGTTGTCTTGTTTGCCTACCCGGAGGAAGGTGACGCACGCATCAGTGCCTTTATCGTGGATACCGATGGGCCTGGGATCGAACGAGAAGACATGACAGCGAAGCTGGGATTGCCCACTTCTAATACGGCGATGTTTGAATTAAGTGATTACGTGGTTCCGGTGGAAAATATGCTGGGGCAGGAAGGCGATGGTTTTCGTATTGCCATGGCGACCCTTGTCAGTGGGCGATTGAGCGTGGCCGCAGGTTGCCTGGGAGTTATCGAGGATTGCCTGGAGGAGGCGATTCAGTATGCCAAGCAGCGTGAACAGCATGGTAAGCCCATCGCCCGACACCAACTGGTTCAGCAGCATATTGCGCGCATCGAGCTTGCCCGGCAGACGACAGCAAGTCTCCTGACCACCGCGACGGAAGCGAAGATGACCAGTGATCTGGACCGCGAGAATCGGCAACAGTTGGATCGTGCTGACTTGCTCGCGGCCGAGGTGAAATTCGTGGCCAGCAACTCCGCCTTCGAGGCGGCCGATCGTGCCTTGCAGGTCTTTGGGGGCCGTGGTTACTCGGAGTTATTTCGACCGGCCCGCCACTGGAAGGATGTTCGTGTCTGCCGGATTTACGAGGGTACGGATGAAATCCTGCAGCTGAAAATAGCCGCCAGCCTGCTGGGGAAAGACTATGGCGCCTTTGGCTAGACGTCCATGACGGCTTCGACTTCCCGGTCCAGCACCGGTGGCTTGCTGAGCAGCGAGATGCTGAAGTAGATACAGATCGAGGCGACCAGGGCCAGCGCCCCCTCGTGGATCTTGTACGGTATCGAGATATCCATCTTGCGCAGGAACATCCCGGTAAAGTTGATCAGCAAGCTGACCGTGATCGCGACGTTCGCTGCCAACGCGGTCCCCCGCTTCCAGTTCAGGCCGATGGCCACCACCGGGACAATCGCAGCGGCAAAAATTCCCCAGCCAAAGGCACCGAGCATGGCGATCATGTCATCGGGTGAGTAGAGGGAGAACAGTGCCGCCGCCGCCGCCAGCAGGACCGTGGTGATGCGTGCCCAGAACAATTCATGCTTGAGTGATTTGCCACGCAGGGCCCGCGGAATGTCGTGGACGACCGCCGCGGCACCAACATTCAGAAAGCCATCCGCAGTCGACATGATGGCAGCGAAAAGTGCTGCGAAAACGATACCTGCCAGGATGGCTGGAGTGTGACTTTGCAGGAACTGGGGCGCGGCGGCATCAGCCGCTGATAATTCAGGGTGCAGTCCTTTCAGGACCAGTGCACGCATGGCCAGGCCAATGCTGATCCAGAGCAGTGCGGACAGGCCGAAACCGATTACCGAGACAGGCATGATGAAACGGACATCCTGAATTTTCTTGTTCATCATCATCTTGGTAACGATGTGAGGCTGTCCCACACCACCGAGGGCAAACAGGAAATACCAGGAAAGGCAGCCCAGCATTCCCAGGGTACCCCAGGGATGAATAGCTTCCGCATCGTCTGCAGCAATGGCCTGGCTGATTTCCGTGAAACCACCACCAGCGGGCATCGACTGATAAGCGTAAAAGAAAACCATGAGGGCAGCAACAATCATGATCAATCCCTGGAACAGATCCGTGTACACGGAAGCAATAATACCCCCGGTAACACAGTAGAAGACCAGTACCGCGCTGGAAATCACGACACACCATTCCAGCGAGATGTCCTGCCAGAAGCTACCACGCGACATGATGTCCTGGAGCACGTGGGCCATGGCCTTGATCTGGGATCCCAGGTAAGCCATGACCCCCAGGAGGATGGCCAGCGCCATCAGGAAACGACTCAACTCGCTCTTGTAACGGGTGGCCACGACGTCCGGCAGGGAGACCGATTCACGCATGGCTGCAAATAACCAGATGCGTTTTCCCAGCAGGTAAAAGGTGAGACAGAAACCAATCGCGGCGCAGATTACCATCCAGACGGAACTGATACCCATCTTGTAGATCAGGGCCGGGCCACCCACGAATCCAAAACCGCTTAGCGTGCTGGAGAATACTGCAATCCCGGTGACCAACACGCCCAGGTTGCGACCGGCCATGAAGAAGTCATGTGCATTCTTGGTCTTGCGCATGGCCCATAGGCCAATGATAATGCAAAGCACCATGTAGGTTGCGACACATCCGAATACAATCGTATTACGGTAGGCTTCCACTAGTGGTTTTCCTCCCCGGCTGCCTGGCGTTCGGCCAGCACCTGGTTGAATTTCTCGTACCGCTCAGGTTGCAGTACGCAGGAATCAAATTGCGCCACGTAGAAGATCACGAAGAACAGCGGTGCCAGCCCCAGCCCGTAGATCATGAAGGCGGTAGGGACCGGCAAGCCCATGAATATCGGTGGATCGGCCAGGCTGCCAGTTGCCAGCAGGGAGCGGTAGGAGAATGTCATGGCCAGGAAAATAACGACCATCAGGCCAGCGCCGACGGCCATCAGGATACGCTGGAGTCGGTTCAGGTGGATCGCCAGGCAGAGCATACTGGCAAACAGGATCATTTCCAGGACCCCGAGCGATGTCCCTAACCAGAACACGTTGTCGTTGCGCCGACTGTCGCCCCCGATCGACATGTCCGGATGGGTGGGATGGACCTGCCCCTGGGATGACGGCACCTCTGCCACGAAAAATGAAGCCGCAAGGATGCCGCCGATGGCCAGGTAAAGTATGAATATCCAGGTGGCTAATTTCATCGTCGACGGCTCCTGGCTAGAAATTTTAGCAGGGTTTATCTGCGGGCATGATGGCCAGACGAAAACCGGACCAGGTGCTCGCAATCACTTTTTCCGCAGTGGCCTGGAGCAAGCTGTTTCCGATCGGTTTTAGTAACCCGGTTCGTTCCAGGATCTCCGCTTCCCAGTCCAGGCAGGTCATATCTTTTTCCTGGGTCAGGGAGATCGTGATCTGGAGTTTGAGTCCGGCACCGATCTTTTTGCCCACGACCAATACCTTCAACTGGTTTTCCGGATCACGTTCCTGGAATGAAAATCTTAACTGCAGGGATCCGGCCAGGAAGGCGAATGCTGGTTTAACACGGCAAAGTAAGTGGTCCGAGTCAACTTCCTCGACCCGGTCCAGGTCGGGAATGATCCTGGCTATCGAGGCCAGGTCCGTGAGTTGTTCCCAGACGTCGTTCAGTGGCAGGGGGAAAGTTTCTTGTCCGGTAAACTTCATAAGAAAGACTTCAGGTAATGATTTTCGAGTAGGCAGTCAGCTGACCGGATGGATTTGACACGGTTGCGAACCTGATCCGTGCCTTGGTAATCTAGCGAACCGTGAAGATGTCGACAAGCAACGGGACCGGTTTACCGTGAGGGGAGAGAAAATATGAGTGAAGCCGTTATCGTGGCCAGTTCCCGGACTGCCCTGGCCAAGTCATTTCGAGGGTCTCTGAATCAGTCACGACCCGATGAGATGGTTGCCCATTGCCTGGAACATGTGCTGGGCAAGGTTCCCCAGTTGAGTTCGGATGAGATCGAGGATGTGATCATTGGTTGTGCGTATCCCGAGAAGCAACAGGGTAATAATATTGCTCGTGTGGCATCCTTGCGAGCCGGTTTCCCGGCCCAGGTCGCGGGAGTCACCGTGAATCGGTTTTGTTCGTCCGGGTTGCAGTCGGTTGCCATGGCAGCTCACCAGGTTATGCATGAGGGCGCGGTGGCTGCCGTGGGCGGCGGCGTGGAATCAATCACGGGACTGACTGCAGATCAGACAGCACCCAATGCCTGGGTCCAGGAACATTTTCCAGGGATCTATATGATCATGGGAGATACTGCGGAAGTCGTTGCTCGTCGATACGAAATCAGTCGTGAGGCCCAGGATGCGTATTCCCTGCTTAGCCAGCAACGGATGGCCCAGGCCCAGCAAGCGAACCTGCTGGAGGAGGAGATTGCTCCCATGCAGGTACAGCGCGGGATCTGGGATCGAGAGAGTCGACAGATCAGCGGGGAAGAATCCTTTTTCCTGGAACGTGATGAATGCAATCGTCCCGATACGACGCTGGAAGGGTTGGCAGCATTGAAGCCTTACTTTGATCCCGAGAGTGGGCAGGGTTCGGTAACTGCAGGTAACTCATCGCAATTGTCCGATGGTGCCAGTGCCAACCTGTTGATGTCCCGGCAGCGGGCCGAGGAACTCGGGATCCAGCCACTGGTCACCTTTCGTGGCTTTGCGGTTGCCGGTTGCCAACCGGATGAGATGGGAATTGGCCCCGTGTTTGCAGTTCCCAAGTTACTGCAACGACATGGATTAGCCGTGGAGGATATTGGACTCTGGGAACTTAACGAGGCCTTTGCGGTCCAGGTCGTCTACTGCCAGGAACGACTGGGTATCGACCCGGAGAAACTGAATGTGAATGGAGGTTCCATTGCCGTGGGACATCCCTTTGGCATGACGGGTTCTCGCTTGGTCGGTACGTTGGCTTACGAGATGCGACGTCGCGAGGTGCGTTACGGGGTCGTGACGATGTGTATTGGTGGTGGCCAGGGTGCCGCGGGACTTTTTGAACTCTGTGAAAGATAACGAACCGTGTTGAAATTGACTCCCCAGGATCTCCAGGAGCTGCCCGTGATGCACGAGGCAGTCATCCCGGAGGAATACATGGACCGCATGGGACACATGAACGTGGCCTGGTACACGCACTTGTTTAGCAATGCGACGGGCGCTTTTTTCCGTTACGTTGGTCTAGATGGTGAATACATGAAACAACACCAGGCCGGTAGTTTTGCCCTGGAAGCGCATATTCGCTATCTCTCTGAATGCCTGGTGGGCCAGCACGTGCACCTGCGGGTCCGGGCCCTGGCCCGGACCAGGACCCGATTTCATTACATGTTATTCCTGGTCAACGATGATAAGGAAGTGCTCTCCGCAACCTGCGAATTCGTGGGCGCCCATATTGATATGAAGGTCCGTCGCATGTCCGCGATCCCGGATCATATCGCGGAGTCGTTTGATGCCCTGGCAAAAGAGCATCAACAACTGGAATGGGCCCCACCACTGTGCGGGACCATGGATCCCTGAACAGATCGGCTATTTGGCAACTTTCACGTGCAGGTGGCCGATGGCGCGCAGGCCATGCTGGTTCGTATGTTCAACACGAATGATATGGTGTCCTGCTTTTTGGAACCGGTGCGTTGTGACGGCATATCCGTCGGGAGCGTGCTTGACCGCGTTTCCGTCGGACTTGACCGTGACCCGCGGGCTGCCATCTCCGAAATCCCAGGTTTCCTGGTCAGCGCCCGTGCGGAAAGTACGGACCTTGAAGGTGACAGGTGTACCAATTCGAATACCAGTCGTGGGGAAATAGTTGGGATGGATGGTGGAGGGCAATTGTTCCGGGTGCGCTTGATCGATCACCTGGACAATGGCGAAATCATAATCCACCCGCCCGTCCTGGTCCGTAATCTTGAGGACCTCACTGTACGTCCCGGCTTGCTGGTAACGCCGAGTGACCTGTGGCCCAGTGGCCTGGGTACCGTCATGGAATTGCCATTCATGGCTGGCGATGGTGTTTGTTTTGCTCCACGACTTACCAGCATCGAGGACCACGGATTTGCCAGTCCAGGTTAAGTGATGAGGACGTGCCACGGCGACCAGCTGAGGTTGGTACTGCCGCTGGTAGGCTTCCCAGAGAAAGGCATAGCCCTCTTGGGTTCCCCACTTGCCGGAGGGTTGCTTGCTCTTGATCTCGAAATGCAAGTGTGACCAACCGCCGCTACCACCCTCTTTTCCCAGCAGGCCGATTGAGGTTCCCATCTTGATTACACGTCCAGGCACAATCCCCGGATCAATTTCCTTGAGGTGGCTGTAACGATAGTACCAACCCCGTGCGTCGAGCAGGTAGACAACATCGTAACGTGAACGGACCGGTGTCTCGGGACCGTGGCCTTCCAGGACCGATTTTCCGGAAGAGACCACCAGGGCATCCGTGGCAGCAATCACCTCGACTTGCCCTTCACTACCCCCGATATCCAGGCCGCTGTGGTAATAGATGGACCGTTTTCCAGGTCGTTCACCCCCGTCGACGTAGACCGGTACGTTGGCCATTTGTGTGTAGGTCGCAAACCATTTCTGCTTGACGGGGTAAATGAAAGTGGTCGGCTGAATCCAGGGAGATTTCCCTGGCCAGAGCCGCAATCGAACATCTTTTTCCAGGCTCCAGACAGCAGGACTCCCATTTTCGTTATAGCCCTTGGTGATGCTGCAATCGATCTGCACGCCACCCACCTTGCTGGGTAGGTGATACGTTGCGGAAACCAGTTTAACCTGCTTCCCATTCACAACTACGGTGACGGTCGCTTGACGTACGGCAAAACAGACAGGGTCCCGGATTTCTTCCAGGGCGAGAACCTTGACCTGGGTACGTGTTCCATCGCACAGTGTGACCTGGGAGGTCTCTCCAACATTCATGTCGATGACGCGAACCAAGGGGTCCTGGCTCGGCAGTGGTGGCGCGGCGGAGAGGCAGTAGGAGAGGCTCAGCAGGCAAACGGTGACCGTTTGAATGATTACTTTCATCGTGAAAAGAGTCTCCGGTAAGTGACGGGTTGGCCAGGAAACGATTACCTATTCTAGGGCCGGGAGCAGGGATCTCGCTAGCTGACCGCGATGGATCATGGCTAAAGTCAGTGTTTCTGTCGCTTCCGAGTCGTTGTTTAACGTCTGAAGCGATCGGCGTTAGTGGGTTCCCTGCTTGCATTTCATTGGTTGCAGGAAATAAGATAAACACTGAAGGAAATCGGATAAGATGGTTTCGGCCGGTCGCCGGCGCGGATTCCTGACATTAAGCCAACCCAGATGATGGAGAATTGCTCGGATGAAAACGACAACATTTCTAGCCTTGGTACTGATGGTTTCTTCGGTGGCTCATGCTGAAAACTGGGGACAGTTTCGCGGACCCCATTTCAATGGTTCGACGACCGAGAAAAACCTGCCTTCCAAGTGGAGCCAGACAGAAAATGTTGCCTGGGTTGCAGACCTGCCGGGTGCCAGTGCCGCCACACCAATAATCTGGGGTGATCATGTTTTCGTTTCCACGACGGACGCCAAGGCCAAGACGCTCAAGGCCATTTGTCTTGATCGAAAGACGGGTAAAGTTCTTTGGAGCCATGAAATCAGCAAGGGGATTAACCGCGACTCACGTAGCAACTACTCGGCGCCCACACCGGCGACTGATGGAAAACATGTTGTTTTCTTTTTTGGTAACGGTGAACTGATCACTTATGACTTTGCTGGTAAGAAGATCTGGGCACGCAACATTCAGAAGGACTACGGCGGATTCCATTTCGGTTGGACATTTAGTACCAGTCCGGTGTTATTCGACGGCAAACTTTACTTGCAAGTGTTACAGCGTGATGTCCCGGTTCGCCAGGAGGAAAGCGACGGGAAGAATCATGATTCGTTTATCCTGGCCATGGATCCGGCAACAGGTAAAGAACTCTTCCGTCACGTACGTCCTAGCAAGGCGAAAGCTGAGTCGCGTGAAGCCTTCACGACGCCGACGCCGGTCTCCCTCAACGGTCGCAAAGAGTTGTTGGTTGTTGGTGGTGACGCGATTAGCGGTCATGATCTCGACAGTGGTAAGGAACTGTGGCGCTGGGGTACCTGGAATCCCGGTCGTATCGGGCATTGGCGATTGGTCCCCTCCCCCGTGGTGGGCGAGGAAGTGATCCTGGTGTGTGCTCCCAAGCGAGATCCTATTTACGCGATCAAGACTGGCGGGTCAGGTCAACTTAGCGACAAGTCGATTGCCTGGACGAGCAAGGAAACACGGGATTTAACTTCGGACGTGCCAACACCTGCGTTTGCCTACGGAGATTTCTTTATCCTCAGCGATGTTCGCAAGAGTCTTTCACGCGTGGATCCCAAGACCGGTAAAGCCAAGTGGACGATGCGCACGCCGGGCACTTTCAAGTACGAAGCGTCACCGCTGGTGGCGGACGGCAAGGTCTATATTGTTAGCTTCGTGGGTGATGTGATCGTTGTGAACGCCGAAGACGGTAAGATTATCAGCGAAAACTGGATGGATAAGCCGGCTGATGACCCGGTTCGCTCTGGCATCGTTGCTTCCCAGGGCCAACTCTTTATCCGGGTGAACGAGAAGCTGTTCTGCATCGGTAAGAAATAAGCCAGCGTTCCCTGGACTAGCGGCTTTCCCCGACTAGTGGCCCAGCCCGACGCTCGAGGTCCGTGTCAGCCGGGCATTGACGGGGCCGAAGACACCGGTTCCCCAGTGGACGGACCAGCCCTGGTCGTCGGTACCCTGCCGGGTAGGAACGCTCGCGGTCGCCAGCGTCTGGCCGTCCTGCCGGATGATCATTCGCTTGCCCTGGACCAGGAATTCAAGCTGCATGGGCCTGTCCTGCCATTTGATTTGCGTGGCCAGGTTGCCGGGCATGTGCAGGTTCAGCACGGCACCATATTCACGCCGCTGCGGTTCATCCAGGAACTGGTACTGTGGTCGCCAGGGGCCGGTTCCCTTGGACGAGGTTGAGAGCATCAGCCTGTCTTGCAGCGGAATCATGCCGGTGACCCGCTGTCCCCAGTGATTCGCGACCAGTTTTAACCGCGTGGCAGCTGCCTCGTAAGGATGGGTGGTCTTATTGGTAATTTCCGGGTGGGTGAACATGCGTCCCAGCGAGTGCCATTTCTTGTCATCGCGATGGTAACGCCACAGCTCTGCCCATGGCCAGACACCGACCAGGAGGTCTCCCCGGTAGATCACCGTGGTTTGTGCCTCGCGCGCGTTGGTGGCGACACCCGGGAGCCGAGGGGGCCAGCCATCAAGGTGCTTTACCTCCTGCCCCTGGTATTCAAAAAGATGTCCGGTTGGGTACTGGGCCAGCAGTAATCGGTCGTGGTAGTTCAACATCGAGTAAACCTGGTAGCTCACGGTATTGTCTGGTGCCAGCAGGGTTCGCCAGTTGGTCCCGTTGAAAATATAGATTCCCCCCATGTTCGAAACGGTCAGGATTTCATTCTTGAACTGACCGTAGGAGAACGGAGTTTCCTGTTCGTAAGGTGTTTTCAGTACAATTGCCTTTTCAAGATCAACGGGACCTTCCTGGTCCGGCGTCCAGGGGCAGGCATAGATCTTCGTGAAGCTTCCCTGCTCGGCGCGAAAACGATGATAGAAAAACAGGTGGCCCTGGGCATAGTAAAAATTAAGGTAGGAGCCCTGATTGGGAGGTGCGAGGATTTGTTTTCCTCGGAACGAGGCCTGTCCGTTACTGAAGATGAGAGTGCCGGATCCCACTTGCATGATACCGTCGCCGCTGCGGATCACGGGGGCTGATTTGTTCTCGGACCAGGTTTGCCACTGCTGATCGGCCTGGTTCCAGCCACGGTAGGCATTGCTTTTCACGCTTGTCCAGGCAAACAATTGTTGGTTGTGATCAAACAGGTAGGTGCCCGTGCCCAGGTCTGGATGAGGTAACCGTTTCACGGTAAAGCGTTCGGTATCCCGGTCGGGTTGTATGAAAAACTGCACCGTGTGACGACTGCTGCGAAACCGCGTGTTGTAGACTTCCATGAAACCAGCTCCGGCGACCACCTGTCCTTTGGCATCTCGTACTTCGAACAGGGAACCGAAATTCTGTCCCAGGTCTTTTCCTGGATCGAAAGTTACGCTGAGATGAAGCTCTGCCAATTCAGCAGCTTTCAACATCGGCGCGAGCGGAGCCAGGCAGCACAGGGCCAGGAGTAGGGTGTTTTTTTCCATGATGCGGTTCCGGTAGTCACGGGAGAAACGAATGGTGTTTTGCTGCCCAGTCTAAGTGTCTGCGGGGCAAATGCAAATTAGCGTCTGATTGAATCCTTGAATTGCCTCTTCTATATTCATGGGTTGTAAAAGGAAGGGAATGATGGGATGAGCCAATTTATCGAGGGTGACGAACTTGGACAGGTTGCGCTGGATCCTGCGGAACCCATTGTCGCTGGCCAGTATGGTACGTGGCGATTGACCTATACCTGTGGCAGTACGCCGTTACCTCCGCAGACCTGCCTGCATATCTATACGGATTCCGATACGGACTGGGAAATGCCGCAGTTCCTTGATCCGGCGGCGGCTGACTACATGACGTTGGAGACCCCTGCGGGCGTGCAGGGGATGGTGAACGCGGTTAACCTGAAACGACTCGTGATCGTACTTGAAGGACGTGAACTCCAGCCCGGCGAGTCACTGACACTTGTTTACGGTGATCCCGGGACCGGCAATCCAGGCACGCGTGCCCAGACGTTTATAGATCAACGAAGATTTTTTTGGGTGGATGTAGAACTGGCCGGAACGGGTGTCTGCCAGACGCTGGCACAATCACCCCATGTTCCGGTAGTTGGTGACCAACCGGTGAAGCTGGTCGTGACGTTGCCCTCGACCCTGTCGCTCGGTGAAGGTTTTCGCCTGCTGGTCAAGGCAGAAGACCGTTGGGGTAATCCCGCGCACGGTTACCGAGGTGTCGTCCGCTTCGAGTCCGACCAGATTCGTTTGCCAGCCGATGAATTTGAACTGGGGCCCGATGAGGCCACGTTGTGGATTGACGGTTGCCAGGCGATCGAGGAGGGAACCTGTACGGTTCGAGCCGAGGACCAGGAGCATGGTTTGGTGGGTGAAAGTAATCCCACGATCATTACCGATGCCACGGTTCCCTACCCCTTGCTATGGGCCGATCCTCATGGTGGCCAACTGGTCCTGAATGCAAAGATCGGCGAATTCTATCGGTATGCTCGTGACGTGGCTGGTATCCATTTTGTCGGTTACCAGCGAAATGCGGATGTTATCTCGGCGAGGGATTGGGAGGTGCAGCAGGAACAGGAAGTTGCCTTTCACGAGCCAGGTGTATTTGTCCCTATTCCCGGTTTCGAGTGGTCGGGGCGCACCTGGGAAGGTGGACACCACAATATCTACTTCCGGCGTCATGGCCAGACAGCGCGTCGGAACGAGGCGGCTGAAACCATGTTTCAATCGGAACGCGTGGCCGCGGAACTGTCCCATGTTCGCGACGTGTACGATGCCTATCGCAATACCGACGTTATGATTACTCCACATGTCGGTGGCCAGCATTCGGATATCCAGTTTCATGACCCGTCACTGGAACCGGCTGTCGAAATAGTTTCCAGCCATGGTGCTTTTGAATGGATGTTGCGGGACTCCCTGGAACGAGGGTACCACATGGGATTCCTCGGAGGCAGCGACAGTTACACGGGACGCCCGGGAGATGACCGGCCTGGTTACCAGACACGTCGTTATTCCAAGGCAGGCCTGACCGGGGTCTATGCCCAGGACATTAGCCTGGATGCCTTCTTCGATGCCATGCGAGCTAAACGCATCTACGCGACCACCGGAACGCGTATGATCGTGGCACTGGAAGCTGATGGGAATTTCATGGGAAGTGAATATGCGACTAAATCCTCACCCACGATCCGGGCCCAGGTGAGGGGGACAGGCCCCCTGGAAAAAGTAGAGTTGTTTCGAGGTCTTGATTGTATTGGCCAGGCGCCGCTGGATGTCCAGCCTGCGAAAAAACGTGTCCGTATCCAGTGGGCGGGTTCCAGCCGCATGATGAGTTATTCAGGTGTCGTCTGGGATGGGTTGCTGCAGGTGCAGGGGGCTGAAATTGGCGATGTGCATTGCCAGCGTTTTGACAGCCCGCGTTCTGCTGTAACCTGCCAGGACACGCAGAACCTGGCCTGGCAGGCGTGGGGATGTGGGTATCCGATGGCGATCGACCTGGGCCTGGAATACGAGGATCCCGCAGCGGTGTCACTGCAACTGTCGGTCGGTACGCGACTGATCAGTGGGCCATTTTTTGGACAGCATGGATCCCAGGGACCGATGAGAATGTCCCTGGCGCCGGGAGAACAGTGTACGATCCAGGCAGGCCTGGTCGAGATCCAGCAGCAATGCCAGGAATATTCACTGGGCGCACTGGACCGCGTGATTCGTATCGGTGCGGTTCCTGTCGGTCAGCAATCGCAGGTCGATTGGGAGATACAAGATGATGCCCCGCAGGTCGGGTGGCAACCTTATTGGATTCGTGTGACGCAGCAGGACCTGGAGATGGCCTGGTCAAGCCCGGTCTTTATTGACTACGTCGAGTAACTTTTTTAACGAAGCGAGGAACCCACATGTTACCGGGAATTAAGCAATTTGATTTAACAGGACGCGTGGCTATTGTTACCGGGGGGTCCAAGGGCCTGGGGTCTGCCATGGCGGCCGGATTGGCATCCGCGGGGGCTGACGTGGTGTTGGCCAGTCGCAATGCGGAGGAAGTGGAAGCTGCTGCACAATCCATTGCCAGTGATTTTGGCACCAGGGCAATTGGTGTCCAGGCGGATGTTGTTTCTGAAACCGACGTGGCGCAGCTCGTGGAACGGACGACCCAGGAATTCGGCAAGATCGATATCTTGATTAATAATGCTGGCGTCAATATTCGTGGGCCGATCGACGAACTGAGCTATGAGGAGTTTCAGCAGGTCCACGAAATCAATGTTAACGGCGTCTGGTTATGTGCCAGGGCGGTGGTGCCGCATATGAAGCGGGCAGGTTACGGTCGCATTATTAACCTGGGCAGCACGCTGGGACTGGTCGGTCTTGCCAACCGGACTCCCTACACGTCCAGCAAGGGAGCGGTGGTGCAGATGACCCGAGCCCTGGGACTGGAACTGGCCTCGTTTGGAATTACCTGTAATGCGATCTGTCCCGGACCGTTCCTGACTCCTATGAACGAACCGATTGCGGATACCGAGGAAGCCAAGAAGTTCATCGTGGGTGCTACGGCGTTGGGTCGCTGGGGTCGACTGGAAGAGATCCAGGGCGCAGCGATTTTCCTGGCCAGTGATGCGTCCAGTTACCTGACGGGCAGCATGCTGACGGTCGATGGAGGCTGGACGGCGCAGTAGCGGGACATCGATGAGACGGTGTTTCGCTGAGCCCGCATCATTGACCCGTTCCTGGTAAGTCTCAATAATGCGTGAGTACAGTGAATACCGTTCGTGATAACGGTTTTTTCCCCGGACGACTTCTTGAGAGGCAAGGGTGATGATGACGACTTCAACTTTCGGCGTAATGGTTCTTCTGCTGGGTGGCTTGGGCCAGGATGTGGCGGCACCTGGCAAGATTGATTCAGGGGAAAAGAAAATCGTCATTAGTTTGCAGGTCACGGTACCGACCAGTGGATGGAATCTTTCTATCCAGGAGGTTTACCAGGTCGAGAAGGAACTATGGGTGATTTCTCGCTTGTCGAACAAGGGAGGCATTGCGCTGCAGGTCATTTCCCAGGTTAAGGATAGTGTTTCAATGCCCGCCTCTTTGTCGCAGGGTACGGTGAAATATTTTGTTCTTGGAACCAGGTCGAATATCAAGAGCAAGGTGCCCTACCAGTTCCTCAAGGACCGCAAGATGCTGGACAAGGACTTGAAACAAAAAAAAGCCAAGCTGATTTATCGTCGACCTGTCAAGAAACAGGCTGTGAACCCCCAGGGTCGATACATCGTGGTCTACAAGAAAACGGTTTTCGTGGATGGCAAAACGAAAAAAGGTGAAACGCTGGAGCAGTTGGCCAAGCGTCACACGCGACAGTTTGGCGGTAAGCTGGGAGCCGTTTTACGAATAATTAATGGTTATTCTGCCAGTTTCAGTCCGACTGCCGTGGAGAAGTTGAAGAAGCAGCCGGAAGTGAAGTACATCGAGAAAGATGGTCCCGTGGGCATCAACTAGGTTGGGATCGCATCGTTGCTGTCCGGGTTCGACGTTGTACACAAGACGCGATTGGGGGATAATCGGGTTCACCTGTTTGTCGGATTGCGTAACCTCCTGAACCGGAACCAGTACCATTACCACGGTAGAATCTGAACAAGTCGTTGGCCCCAGCGAGAATTCTTCCGCCTGGCTGCGAAGCACCTTTTGGGTAGGTGCGTTCGTCTTGTTGGCGGGTATGTTGGGTGGGTTGCTCTACTCGTTCCAGCGAGACCGGGCACTTCCTTACCTGAAACTGGCCTACCATCCGGCTATCGATCGCATGGTTGCAGCGGGAGAGTATCGTGCTGCCCTCGACCAGTTGGCCGTGGCCATTCACCTGGATTTTCTCAGCCGGCAACGTATCTACGAGGAGATTGCCAGCATTGCAATGACCAATGGAGAGGTAGACGATCATATCCGTGCCTCCCGTGCTTTGATAGACCTTGGGGTGACGGATCCACTCACGCGAATCAACCTGGCAGGATCGCTGCTGCGGCGTGGAAATACTGGTGATTACCCGGAAGCCGAACAACTCAGCCGGCAATTGCTGGATGAATTACCAGACCGACCGGAAGTGAACTGTAACCTGGGATCCGCCTTGTTGGCCCAGGGAAAACCGGACCAGGCACAACCGTATTTTCAACGGGCGTTGTCGGTAGACCCGGGTTTCAGGCCCGCTCAACTGGGATTACAAAGGATCCAGCAGTGGAGGGCCTTAGATGAGTGATTACCAGGAAAAAAATCCCCTGGCTTCGCTACTGTTGGGCAGGTCTTTCCTGAATCCGTGGTTCGACTACCTGGTGATCGGTGGGGGGCTTAGCCTGCTGGTAGCTGGCCTGGTTTATTGGACTGCGCCGCTGGCAGTTGGTGATGGTTTGCAGGATTATTCGATCCATGCCCGGTTTGCCTGGATTCCCATGGTGATTTTACTCAGTAACAGCACCCATTTTGCGTCTTCCACGGTACGTCTCTATAGTAAGCCGGGAACGTTTCAAGCCTTGCCATTCCTGACGATGGCATTTCCCCTGGTCTGCCTGCTGGTGACCACGCTGTGCATGGTCTACCCGGTCAATCTCGGTACTCATTTGCAAAAGCTCTACCTGATCTGGTCCCCTTACCATTATGCAGCGCAGGCCTATGGGCTGGCGGTCATGTACAGCTATCGGTCGGGTTGCCAGTTGGGTGTGACCGACAAGCGGCTCATGCGCTGGATTAGTATGTTGCCGTTTTTCCTGGTCTGTTTGGGCGGAGAGGGATTTGGTTTATATGCCCTCTTGCCAGAGGCTTGGATGGCCCAGCCAACGGTCCATGACGTGGTGATGTTGTTAAAGCAGTGGCTATTCCCGTTACTGATTTTTGGTTTGCCGGTTGCTTTGTTTATCAAGATCTGGGTTACCGAGCAAAAACCGTTACCCTTGATCAGTCTGCTGCTGTTGCTGGTCAACGGTTGCTGGTGGGTGATCTTCACGGATTACTTACAGGCATTCACGTTGGCCACGATTTTTCATGGAATCCAGTACCTGGCCATCGTGCTGATCTTCCACGTCCGCGATCAAAAGCAACGGCCAGGAAATCGCCACGGAACGTTGTATCACGTGGTTTGGTTCTATGGTGTTAGCCTGCTGCTGGGGTACGGTCTGTTTCATTGCCTGCCCTGGGCTTATCGCCTGGCGGGATTTGGTGTGGTAGAAAGCATGTTACTGGTGGCAGCGGCCATCAATATTCACCACTTCATCGTCGATGCCTATATCTGGAAACTGGGACGAAAAGACAGCAATCGCAAGATCGTTGATAGTAACCATTCGCCCGCCCTGGCTTGAATGAAGCTGACGGTGATCCCCCCCCCACCTGGAGAGAGAATAATGGCGAAGGTTCGAATCTTTGGTACCTGTTTGATCGTGCTGGCACTGGTCAGTGGAACGTTTGCAAACGCGGCGGAAGACTCCTGGCAATCCCTCTTCGACGGCAAGACGCTCAAGGGTTGGAAGCAGGAGGGTGGCAAGGCGACCTACGTGGTAAAGAACGGAGAGATTATTGGTACTGCAGTTCCCGATACGCCGAACAGTTTTCTCTGTACCAAGAAACCGTATGGAGATTTTATCCTGGAACTGGAATTTAAGGTGGACCCGGTGTTGAACTCCGGCGTGCAGATCCGCAGTCATGTCTACCAGGAGGACCAGGTGGTCACGATCAAGGGTAAGAAGAAGTCCAAGAAAGCTGGTACGGTCTATGGCTACCAGGTAGAAATCGATCCTTCGGATCGTGCTTTTACCGGGGGGATCTACGACGAAGCCCGTCGTGGGTGGTTGAACCCACTGGATAAAAATCCAGCCGCTCGCAAGGCATTTCAGCAAGGAGAGTGGAATAAGTTTCGGATCGAATGTCGGGGAGATTCCATCAAGACCTGGCTCAACGGGGTACCGGCGGCAGACCTGAAAGACGGGATGACGGCCAGCGGTTTCATAGCGCTCCAGGTTCATGGAGTAGGTAAGCACAAGGAACGCGTGGGTAAGCAGGTACGCTGGCGACAGGTGCGCATCCAGGTACTGGATAAGTAATTCAATGAAAAATAACTTGGAGAGTAAACGGATGAAACGATTGGTTTCCCTGGCGTTACTGGGACTTTGCCTGATGGTCGCTTGCTGCGAGGCCCAGGATTGGCCCCGGTTTCGAGGTCCGAATGGATCCGGAGTGAGTGATGCCACCACGATACCGGTTCAGTGGACAGAAAAGGATTACAACTGGAAAGTTCAGTTGCCCGGCCACGGCTATGGTTCCCCGGTGACATGGAAGGGAAACGTCTTCGTGACCAGCGCGGATATTGAGATTGGTAAGCGATTCCTGGTATGCCTGGATGGTAAGACGGGGCAGGAACGGTGGCGTCGAGAGTTTGCTTTCACCAAGTACAAGAAACACAAACAAAATAGTTTTGCCAGCGCCACGCCGGCAGTTGGTGCTGACCACGTTTACGTGATCTGGCAGTCGCAACAGGACTCGACGTTGACGGCCTGTGACCACGACGGCAACGTTGCCTGGCAGTATGACCTGGGAACCTACAAGTCCGGGCAGGGAAGTGCGACCTCCCCCATCGTTTACCAGGATCTGGTGATTGTCTGTAATGACCAGGACGGCGAAAGTTTTCTCGTGGCGGTTGATCGAAAAACTGGCAAGGAATCCTGGAAAATAGGACGCGATGGCAGCCGTGCCTGCTTTTCCACACCCTGTGTTTATGCACCCCAGGACCGACCCGCCGAGATTATCTTCACGCACTCCTTCCAGGGGATTACCAGTATTGATCCAGCCAGCGGCAAGGAAAACTGGAATATCAAGCCGTTCGGTACTTTCAAGCAACGCGCCTGCGGATCCCCGATCGTGGTGGGAGACCTGGTGATTGGTAGCAGCGGGTTTACCACGGCCGAGAAAAATGTCGTGGCCGTGCGGCCCGTGTCTAATGGAAGTGGCGTGGAAGCCCAGGAAGTTTACCGGGTCTCCAAGACAGCACCTCATGTTCCGACACCACTGGTGTTTGATCGCTGGATGTTTCTCTGGACAGATCGTGGGATTGTCAGTTGTGTCGATCACCAGACCGGAAAATTGATCTGGCAGAAACGCGTGGGCGGAAATTATTTCAGCTCGCCGATCTGTATCAACGGCAAACTCTACAACGTCGACCGGGATGGTGAAGTGGTGGTCGTGGCTGCCTCGGACCAGTACCAGTTGCTGGGTCGCAGCCAGTTGAACGAGACGATCCTATCCACGTTTGCCGTGGGCGATGGCCGGCTTTACGCCCATACGGAATCGCACCTGATCTCGCTGGGTGGCAAGTAGGTTACGAGTTCAGCGGGTCGTTCCAGGATTCCAGGAAAGCAGCAGGTCGCTGGATTGCAACTCCCTCGTGAGATCCCACCTCCAGGACTCCCTGGTCATTCGTAATCAGGGCGATCGCCTTGGCCGTCAGGGCGACGGCCACGAACTTGTCGTCCTGGGGATCGTCTGGAACCACTCGTGGGGTTTCCCGTGGTTGCACCTGGCGAGCCTGCTGGACCAGGGCCAGGAGTTGGTCTCGTTGCTGCCGGTTCCTGATCGCCCGGGGTAAGATCAGTTCATATTCACGCAGGGTGGCGAGACTGGCAAAGAGTTGCAAGTCTCCACGCTGACAGGCGGTCACGATCGTGCGACTGGCCGAGCGCGGGTTATAGGCACTGCCCACGAACACGTTGGTATCAACGACAACCCGCGGTGACTCGTCAGTCATGAAACCCCGAAACAGGTCATCCTGCTGCTAGTTGTTCTTACTGGTGGGTCGGAAAGCGTTGATCCACCTCAGGAACGGATTCACGCATCGCGTCTGGACCCAGACCTTGCCCTGACCCTGGAAGCGACAGACGAGTCCCTCTCCACTGAACAAGAGGCTTTTCATCTTGCCGGCCATTCGTAATCCGGGCAGCGTGGTCACGTTGTACTGCAGGGTGTCTTCAAAGGCGACCACGTAGCCGGTGTCCACGATATAGTCGTCCCTTACGTCTACCTCGAGGACGGCACCGTAGGAATTGAAGAACACATCACCGTTGCCGGTGGCTCTCAGCAGGACCAGCCCTTCGCCACTGAAGAAGCCCTTGGCGCCCTGCCACTTGCCACCGATCTCGACTCCTTCACTGTGGGCCACGTAAGAGCCTCGCTGCAAGTACAGGGTCTGCCCGTCCAGATGGTGGTGCAGCATGTCCCCGGCAGGTCCGGGTGCAAACGTGATTTCGCCAGGGCCATCCTTCGCTGTGAAGGTATTGATGATCAGGCTTTCTCCGCCCAGTCCGCGCATCAGTGTTTTTCCGATGCCACCCTTGAAACCAGCCTTGAGATGGATTCCGGGATCCATGGAAGCCATGGCCGATGGTTCTGCAAAAATCTGTTGCCCCTCTTCCAGGTGGACGGTCAGCAACGAGAAGTCCGGTTGCAGGGAGATTTCATGGTTGATTTGACTGGTCATCGCCATTTCCTTACCAGGTTAACGGGGTTTGAGTTTGGGACCCAGGATCTTGCCAAAGGCGGACATGTTGTGCGTTTGGCAATAGAGCTTGCCCTGGCCCTCGAACTTGCAGACCAAGCCTTCTCCACCGAGCAGGCTGCCAATCAGGCTGGGGTTTGATTTACCGATCTTGAATTGCAGGGTGTCCTCGAAGGCGACAATGTGGCCCGTGTCGACCGTGTATTGTCCATCGACGTCCACTTCATAGATCGCACCGAAGCTGTTCAGGAACAGGTCGCCCGTGCCACTGCACTGGACCCAGAAGATTCCCTCGCCGCTGAGAATCGCACTGCTGATTCCCTGCCAGGTCGTATCGATTTCGATTTCGTTTGAGGATGCCATCCAACTGGAACCCTGGACGACCAGGGTGCCGCCGGTTAACTCATGGTGGATGACATCTCCCAGCTGTTGTGGTCCGATGAGCAGGGTTTGGTTTGCTGCATTGGCCGTGAAATGATTCAAGAAGAAGCTCTCTCCCGAGAGCATCCGCTTGAGTCCTTTCAGCATACCTCCCTTGCCGCCACGTTGCCGCGAGGTGGTTTCCACATCCAGGCCGGTGGTCATGCCGATCATCGCACCGACTTCGCAGGTGACTGATTCACCCTCGGCGAGTGTCAGCTTGGCCACGGAAGCGGCGGGACGAGTCATGATCTCGTATTGCATGATAGTGATTCCGTTTTACGGGGATGATTAGAGGTGACCGTTAGTCCAGCCCTTGAGGCCATCCATGGAACGGGACTGCAGGTAAACACGGCCCGGGCCGTGAACGCGTGTGACTAAACCTTCGCCACTGAAGAAACTGGAGAAGATTCCGCCGGCCATTCCCATTTTCAGGCGACAGGTCGGTTCGTAGGCCACCAGGTGACCTGAATCGACGACATACTGGTCTTCGACTTCACGTGAAAAGATTCCACCATAGGCACCGAACCAGATCTTGCCATGTCCACTGACCTTGAGGCGGAAAAGTCCTTCACGAGCGATCAGGCTGGTAATGCCGGCCCAGCCCATGCCAAGTTTGACACCAGTTTCGCAGGCCAGGAAGGCTCCTGGTTGGAGGTACAGCGTGTTTCCCTGTAACTCGATGCATTCGATATCGCCGGGCCAGGATTGGGTCAGGACGACTTCCCCCGGAGCATCGGCAGTGAATTCGTTAATGAACAGGCTTTCCCCACCCAGGAAACGTTTGAAAAAAGCTCGCATCAGGCCGCCATTCCAGCGCGTCTTGACCCTGATCGACGAACTCATGCTGGCCATCGCGCCCGCTTCGGCAACGATGTGATCCCCGACATCGAGTTGGACGTGGATATTGGCAAAAGCAGGACGGTTACGAATTTCAGTTTCCATACGGTCTCAGCCTATCTAGGAGTGATGGCGGCAAAGTGGGAAAGGAAGTTACAGGTCCTTGTCATCAGCCTGGGGATCTTGCGCTTCGAGTTCCACTTCTCCACCGACGCGTTTCAGGACATCCGGCCAGTCGATTTCAAGAGGAGTATATTTCTTTTTAGGGAACGTAGCAAGTTGTTTCTTGATGGCGTCGATTCGTGCGTCGTGCTCGGGATGGGTACTGATCCAGGAAACAACTGCCGGTAGATCACCATGGGTGTCTTTCATGACCTGGAAGAACTCGGCCATGCCCAGCGGATCAATGCCCGCAGCGTGAAGCATCCGGACGCCTTCTTCGTCGGCCTCGGCCTCGTGGTCACGGCTGTACTTGTTGATCGTGGATAACTCCAGCAACTCACCGGCCACGGCGACCAGCCCGCCGACATCTCCCAGTAAACCATTGACCAGGGCCGCGATCCCAATGGAATGGCCGATCCGTTGCAGGCCGTGTCGCCGGGTCACGTGAGCGATCTCATGAGCGACCACTCCAGCGACTTGTTCCGGACGCTTGGCACTCTTGATTAACCCGGTGTAGACCACGATCTGGCCACCCGGTAGCGCAAAGGCATTGACGATGTCTGCATCAATAACCTGTACATGAAACTCGAACCCTTTAATGGCCGCATGTTTTTCCAGACGAGAGACCATCTCCTCGATGGCCGCAACGACCACCTTGTCTTCGACAGGTGAGCCCTGCAGATCCATGTTCTCGATGGCAAAGTCACCAATTTCTTTGTCCACGCTAATGGGTAAGGACTGGATGGTACGACGCGCTACCGTGAGTACGGTCAGGTAAGTGCCGATTCCCAGCAAGATGACGAATGACAGGATGACGAAAGTCAGCAGCAAGCTGCGCCGTCGCTTGGATGATCGAGATAATCTTAAGCGTTCCAGGTCTTCCTGGAGAAAGCCGCTGCCGAAGAGTTCCAGGCTGGAGAGGAAACGGCTGTCCTCCGCGAAAATAGTCAGGGAACGATTACTATTGCGGCAGAAGATCATCCGTCCACTGGCTCCACCCCGTTCCAGTTGGCAGTCCCGATAAGATAACCGGTGTTCCTCTCCGTTGGCCTGGCGGGCGATGATCTCGTTGGCTGTCATCTCAATTTCGGCCCCGGCCCGGCCACCTTCAATGGCATCGCTGAAGACGCCACCACTGATCTTGGTCATCTCACTCATGGATTTTGTTTACCCGTTAAGCCTGCTTCGGAAGGAAGCTTTCAAGAGCACCTAAGATACTGGAATTAGTTAACTTATGCAAAACATGCATAGAGATTACCCTGGCCTGCCTAAGTCGTTGACACAGCGCAGGCCAGACGAGTAGAGTGAAGTACCGACCAGTTAAAACGAGGGTTTTCAGCAGGAGAGTAGACAACGCCATGATCAAGATTCAACAGGTGACATTGCTCCTGATCAGCCTGGCGTGCTTGCTGGTTGGTGAAGCGATCGAGGGCGCCACGCCACCGAATGTATTGTTCATTGCCATCGATGATCTGAATGACTGGGTTGGTTTCCTGGATGGTCATCCCCAGGCACGTACGCCCAACATGGATCGGCTGGCGCGCCGCGGCGTGATCTTTACCAATGCCCATTGCACGGCCCCCATTTGCGGACCCAGTCGAGCAGCCGTAATGACTGGACTGCAACCTTACCACACAGGCCTCTATACCAATGCAGCGAATCTGACTCGTCGCCGTACCGACCTGGTCACGTTGCCCAGGTTCTTTAAAGAGCATGGCTACCAGGTGATGGGTACAGGCAAGTTGTTTCACGGGAAAGCACCCAAAAATGCGTTTCACGAATATGGGCCTACCTCCGATTCAGGAGGTGCCAGTGGCGGACCTTTCACCAAGGAAGAGCTGGCAACCCGGAAACAAAATCCCACGCACCGCGTGGATCGTGGGCCCGGTAAGCTCCAGGCCGTGTTGCCTTTGAACAGGATGCCATGCGATCGGAACTATCGCAGTAGCAATACGTTTGACTGGGGGCCGGTTGATGTCACGGATGAGGAAATGTCTGATGGCCTGGTCAACCAGTGGGCCATCAAGCAACTTAAACGGCGTCATGAAAAACCTTTCTTCCTGGGCGTCGGATATTTCCGTCCTCACCAGCCCCTCTTTGCTCCCCGGAAGTACCACCAGATGTTTCCACCGGACAAGGTCCAGTTGCCGAAGGTTCTTGCCAATGACCTGGCTGACCTCGGGAAAGTGGGACGCGATTATGGATTAGTTGCCGCCACCTCGGGATCACATAAAACGGTGGTGGATTACCAGCAGTGGAAGCCAGCGGTCTCTTCCTACCTGGCGTGCGTGACCTTTGTTGATACGCTCCTGGGACGCTTGCTCGATGTCCTGGACCAGGGACCCCATGCGGAAAATACGTGGATCGTACTCTGGTCAGATCATGGCTGGCACCTGGGTGAAAAAGAACACTGGGGAAAGGCGACGGGATGGGAGCGTGCCTCGCATGTGCCACTGGTGATCGTGCCACCGAGGTCCACCGCTCCGGAAGGTTTTCAGCCTGGGACACGGTCCGATCGCATGGTCAGCCTGATCGATCTTTTCCCCACCCTCGTGGATGCCTGTCAACTGAAACCGGCGCCGGTCCTGGATGGGAAAAGCCTGTTGCCATTGGTGCGGCAACCGACCGCTCCCTGGTCAGCAGCCACCGTGATTACCTGGGCGCGTGGTAACCATGCGGTTCAGACCGATCGCTGGCGATACATGCACTACTATGATGGCAGCCAGGAGCTTTATGATCATCGCGCCGATCCACTGGAATGGCACAACCTGGCAGACCGAGTGGAATTCCAGCAACAGAAACAACAGCTGCAGAAGTGGGTGCCCGGTAACGCGGATGTCGAACATTTTGTTCGCATGGGTAAGTGGAAAGCGGTTTTCCCAGCACGAGGATCTCACCTGGGAAACAAGCCGTTGCTGTTTGATACCGAGTATCGTAATGGGATCGAGGAACGGACCAGTCAGGCTGAGGAATATCCCGAGATTCTCAAGAAAATAAACCAACGGGTGAAGGCGGCAAGCCAGCCCGGGAAATATCTGACCGTCGATCCATGACCCTGATCGTCGGCGTGCAAGACCTGGACAGGGGTTCAACGGATTGGCCAGGATGGAGTAGAATCGCCGGTAAGCAATCTGTTATTCCCAGGAGATAGGCATGGGAGCGAGTTTAACGCAGGAACAGTTGGACCGTTATGACGACCAGGGAATCCTGTTTCCCTTGCCCGTCATGAGTGCCGAGGAAGCAACCGGGTACCTGGAACATGCCAATGCCATCGAGGCGGCGCTGGGAGGTAACTGCAAACCGGTCGAGTTGTCCCAGATGCATTTACATTACCAGTGGGCGTATGACCTGATTACTCACCCCCGGATCCTGGATGCCGTGGAGAGTATCCTGGGTGAAAACCTGGTGGCCTGGTCCGCCGGCTTGTTTCCCAAGCATCCCGGCCAGGGAACATTCGTTGGTTGGCACCAGGATGGTACCTACTGGAATCTTGATTCGCAGCAAGTGGTGACCGTCTGGCTGGCCTTGAGCCAGAGCAATACGTCGAACGGTTGCATGCGGGTGATTCCCGGTACACAGCAGTGGTCCATCCAGCCACATCGGGACACGTTTTCAGAGGAAAATGTGCTCAGTCGTGGCCAGGAAGTGGAAGCAGAATTTTCGGAAGATGATGCACTGGATATCGTTCTTTCTCCTGGGCAGATGTCATTACATCACGTCAACCTGGTTCATGGATCTCAACCCAATCCCTCCCAGTTGCAGCGCACCGGGTACGTGGTCCGTTACGTGGCGCCCAGCGTGAAACAATCCGGCGACCACGCTACCGGGGTGCTGGTACGAGGTGAGGATCATTACGGTCATTACCGGCTGGCGGGACCGCCGGAGGCACTTAGTCCGGAAGAGGCCCTGGCAAGAATGAAGAAATCAGCACGTGAACAGCTGGCGTCAGTGATGAAGGATACGAATGGGTCGGAGAATGACACATGAGTGCCATGGTCTGGATCGTCGTGCTGGGGATCAACGGTGCGATCATCCTGTTTGGTATCTGGAAGTCCCGTGAAACAACCACTGCCGCAGATTGGTTCCTGGCTGCCCGCGGTTTGCCATGGTGGATGGTGGGCCTGTCGATGTTTGCCACCGCCGTGGATAGTGGTGATTACGTGGCAGTAGCAGGTGAGTCCTACCGCAATGGGATGTCCTATATCTCGGCCTGGTGGATTGGTATCGGCGTTGGCTGGCTGGTGGTGGCTTACCTGGTCTTCCTGCCCATGTACCGGCAGGGGATGTATACGAACTCCGAGTACCTGGAATATCGATTTGGGCCGCTGGCTCGGTTAATTAGTGTCGGTATCCAGATTCAGTACCGGACCAATGTACTGGGGAATGTAGCTTTCTCGTTGTACCTCGTTTTTTCTGCGCTGACCGGTTGGGGAGCAAATACCTGGTGGCTGGTGGGAACCATTGCTGCCGGGGCTGCGGTTTACACGGCCAGTGGTGGTTTGAAATCGGTCGCACTGACCGACAGCCTGCAATCGATCGTGATGATGGCAGCAGCCTTTCTCCTCTGGTGGAGCGTGTGGGAGGCCGTTGGTGGCTGGTCTGGTGTGGATGAGCGGCTGACCAGGCAGTCCCCGCAGATTGCGCAGCAGATGTTACATGTGGGGTCGGAAACGCAGCCTGGTGTGCCGGGTATCCTGGTTGTCATCGGTTGGGTGATTGCCTTGACAGCTTATTGTGTCGTTAATCATTCCCAGTCCATGCGGATGTTGGCGGCCCGTAGTGAATGGGATGTGAAGATGGCGGCCGTGGTGGCTGCGGCCGTGACGGCGCTGGTCATGTGGTTTAACGTGACACTGGGCCTGATGGGACGTGGGCTTTACCCGAACCTGGAGCAAACAGATCGTATTTTTCCGCTGCTGATCCAGGATCATCTCTCCGAGGGGCTCCTGGCCGTGGTGTTGGCAGGTCTACTGGCTGGTGGAATCTCGACCTTTGATTCCATTGGTTCGGCGCTGGCAGCAGTTTTTACGCGGGACGTCTATGCGCGTTTCCTGGTGCCCCGGGCAAGCGATCGTCATTATGTGCGTGTTTCCCAGGCGACAACTGTGGTCGCGATTGCCCTGTCGTTTGGTTATATCCCGTTCATGGGAGTCGGGATGGTTGAACTCTATCTGCAACTGATCGGTGTCGCCGTGATTCCCTTGCTCACCGTTTACATGATGGGCATCCTGACACGGGTACACCGTAGTGCTGGAACCATTGGCCTGGTGGTAGGAATGATCTGTGGCCTCACGCGTTTCGTAGATAAGCTGCCGATCGGGACGTTCGAGCTGCCGATTTGGTGGAGCAACAAGTGGTGGGGATACCTTTGGAGTATCGCGGTAACTGCCCTGGCGATGCTGGTCACTACCTGGATACGGGGCAGGGCCACAGATCGAGAACTTCGTGGCTTGACTTACTCCACGAGCCATTTGCCACGAGAAAGTGCTCCGGTGCAGGGAGTTGACGTTCCCACGGGCGAGGGATGGTTGGATGCATCCCGCGTTGCACTACTGCAGCAGCGTTCGGACAGCGAACCGGTTGTGAGCTGGTATGCGAACCCGTTGGCCTGGAGCATTCTTGTTTTCGGTACGATTTGCGTCCTGAACCTGGTGGTTTTCTGGTAGCAGCCAAATGGTCTTAACCGTTGTTGGTGGCCAGTTCCGAGAGGTGAATGTCAACCGATTCGGCCAGGGCCTCCAGGTGGTACCCCCCCTCCAGGACGCTGACGATCTTGCGCTCACAGTGGCTTGCTGCAACCTGCTGAACCAGTCGGGTGAGATCCGCAAAATCCTCGGACTCGAGTCCCAGGGAGCCCACGGGATCGAGTCGATGACAGTCAAAACCTGCGCTGATGAGAACCAGTTCGGGTTGAATACGGTTGGCGAACTCGACCAGCTTTCGTTCAAATTCTTCCAGGTATGCTGACCTGGAGATCCCCATGGCCAGGGGGAGATTGCAGGTGGTCCCCAGTCCATCGCCACTACCGGTCTCCTCGGCAGATCCACTGCCTGGGTAGAAAGGCCAGCGATGAGCGGAGAAAAAGCCAACCTGGGCATCAGTCCAGAACAGGTCCTGCGTCCCGTTGCCGTGGTGCACATCCCAGTCAACGATCAGCAGTCTATTAAGGTTCCATTCCTCCAGGGCAAAGGTGGCGGCCACGGCGACATTATTGAACAGGCAGAACCCCATGGCACGGTCAGCCAGGGCATGGTGTCCCGGTGGTCTGACCAGGCACAGGGCATTTTGGTCGTTCCCCTCGAGAACCTGGTTGACGGCATCCGTCACGGCGCCGGCGGCCAGGCAAGCGGCCTGGTAAGAGTGTTCGCTGAGGATCGTGTCCGGATCCAGTGCTCCACCCCCTGCTTGGCTGGTTTCCTGGACTGCCTGGTGATAGGCCGCCGGATGGATGCGTTCTAATCGTGGCAGCGTGATAGGTTGCCAGGAATCTTTCCTCTCGACGCCGACCGGCAACCCGTTCTGGAGCCGCTCATCAATGGATGCCAATCGTGCTGGACATTCTGGATGTCGACCGGTCTGGTGCAATTGCATGCTGCTGTGGCTATACAGTTGGGTCATCAAATGTTTCACCAAGTGGAAATTTCAGCAGGTGTGTGGAAAGGCCTGTTTTCGCATGTAAATCCTTGCCGTACAAGGGTTTTAAGTTGACAATTGATCCATTCGATCCGTATGATAGGAATTATCGGAATCGTCTTCATACTTGGCTCGATTCAGTCTCCATCATTCGTTGGAGTGAGCTAGAATTTAGTAGTAAAATCAGGTACCGACAGCTGCTTATTTCGCATATCATGCGAGGCAATTGGAGACGGTATTTGTATGAGGACGACAACCTGTTTTGCGGCTCCTTGAGGCCGGGGGACGGGTGCAGTGAATAGGCGTCAACCAGAGGGTTCTTGGAACGGGGCCCATGGTGACAGGAAAACCGGGTGGAGGCACGATCTATGTTCACTTATCCAGATAATCTAGTTGGTTCGATCTGCAAGGCTCTATTGCCGTGGAGCTTGTTGACAGTTCTTTGTCTGCTCCCGGGCAATCCCTTGTCTGCCCAGGATGCGCCGGCAGCCAAGGCGCCGGCGGCAGCGGTGCAGTACAAGGTCTTACCGACTCATCCGGCCTTGAGTGGTGACACGCCACAGGCTCGGTTAGTGCGCAACCGCGTGGCTGGTGAGATACGTCAGCTGCTGCGTGGTGATTTGTCCTGGGATGATGATGCTAACAAGAGTAAGTTCAATGCCTGGTATGGACAGTATGTGTTTGCTGCGATGACGCAACCAGGTAATTTCGCCACGCTTGATGTGACCAGGCAGAAGTTTCTTCGGCAGGACCTGGGCACTGCCAAGGTCCAGGCCGTGCATGACCACCTGGCCAAGCAATTGACCTTACCCCAGATGACGACCATCGTGCGGGGAAATTTTCACCCGGCAGTTCGCTATAATGCGATGTTGATTATTTCAAGTCTGAATAACGTGGAAGTTCCCACGACAGGGCAACGTGTTCCGCCGATTCCCTTGCTGGATGCGTTGGTAGTGATCCTGGACGAGTTGAAGAATGAAAAACAGATGGATGCCGTCAAGTTGGCTGCTTGGATTGGTGTGTTGCGACACGTGCAACTGAATCGAATTAACAATCAAATTCCTGCCAATGCGTTGCAGATGATCCGGGATATCTCGAAGGCAACGCTGTCGCAGAAGGAACCTCCAGCCACGCGTAGCTACAGTGGACACGTTTGGATGCAGCGCCGTGCTATCGATGTCCTGGTGGCCGCAGGTACGGGGGCTGACGCAGAGATCGTTAGCCAGATTGCAGCCTTGACCTCGCAAGCGGATGTTCCCATGTCTTTACGACTCACAGCAGCACGGGCCCTGGGAAACCTGGAGTACGAGGTCGGCGCAAAGACGACGCCGGCCACCGCGGCCGTCAAGCTTGGTGCCTTGGCCGCAGTCGTTTGTCGAGCTGAAATGGAACGTGTGGAAAACGAGAAGAAGGCCCTCGAGCAGGCATCCCAGGGAACGGGTTTCAGCGGTATGGACGATATGATGATGGACGACGAAGGCATGGATGGTGGAGACAGTGAAAGCATGGCGGAAATGTTTGGCCAGGGTGGTGGTGGAGAAGCTGGCCTCGACGGAGGAGGTGGAGGGTCCAATCTTTCCGATGAGCAAAACGAGGAATTGAGTTATACGAAACGGATGCTGAAATACCGGCTCTTCTATGTCCAGCGTGGACTCGGTGAAGAAATCGGGAAAGCAGGAGCCGTTACCAAGACAGGCTTATTTGCAAAAGTAAGCGACGCCGAGAAGGTCCAGTTACAGCAGATCTACTCGATGCTGACCGGTATCCTGGCAGAATTGGAACCCCCGGAGCCGGAAGAAGGCAAGCCGCTGGTCTTTCTTGATCGCGATCAACTACTGCAGAAATTGCGCAAGCAAGTACGGCAGTTGGAAGCGGTAACCAGCCAGGCAGCAGGTGGAGCCCAGGCGAAGTCCGATGACGGGGCACTTCCGGGTGTCGGTATCCCCCGCGCAAACAAGTAATCATGACCGGCTTGCTGGTTCAGGATTGCTCGACAGAAACTCCCGTGAGTTCCATGCTTCTTGCCATGACAAGGCCATGGCCTCCGAACAGTACCACGGTGAAGAGCAAGTCTCCGCCCATCGTGTAGCGGAAAAAAGGCAGGGCTTGGGTATAGCATTGTACCAGCCCGGCAAGGTCGGCACTGTACCAACTCGCTTGCCACCAGACGGCCAAGTTGGTGACCAGGAAAAAGGCGCTCGAAGCCAGTAAACTGCAGCCCACAACGCCCAGGCTTGAAACGGCCATGGCCCGTGGTTGACGTGGCGAAAAATCCAGGTGCCGGCGCAACAGGGTACGCATCATGACTGGCAGTGCCAACATGCTATAGACGACGATCATCAGGCTAGGGTTATAGGTGCCCAGCGTGAAATCACTGATCGCCATTACCAGTACCGGTACCATGATGGCGAGCAGACGCGAGGAGAAAAAATATCCGGCAAACAACGCCAGCGCCGCCACTGGGGCGAAATTTGGCAGGTCCCGACACAACAATCGTGCGCCAACTCCGGCAGAGATCAGCCCGCAAAAAACAAGCCATTGAACTCCCTGTCGAGATTCGGCCTCTCGAGCAACGTTATGGCGGTCACCTGATGTGCCTCGATCAGTGTCCTGACGCTGTTGTTGATTTTGATTCATGGATCAAGGTACTCACAAGGTCAATGGATTTTCATGAATGGGACGAGACCGATTACCTGGATGATTATCAGTGGAAAAGAATTCTAGCGGTATTTACCAAATGTCCACAAGATGGTGTCTGTTGGTTGAACCGTGAAAGTTGCGAAACTCCGATCTCCTAGTTTGCCATTGACCCGGTAGACCCAGTTGCGATCACCACCCTGATTTTCCAGCTTATCGATGCTGGTGAGAAATGCTGTTTTTCCCTTGCCACGATGCTTGAAACGTATCCCCCGGGAATGTTTTGTGGCGGCCTGCAGGACCTCCAGGATGGTCATGTCCCGGGTCCAGGTAATGGCAGTAAAGCGTTTCTGAAAGTGATCGCCAAAATCAATAACCAGAACTACCTGGGATTTTTTAGTAGGGTTGACCTGCTGAGCCTCGGCGACAGGTGCAGCCAATAAAAACAGGATGCCTACCAGCAGCAGTTGGCATGGCGTGGCCGAGCAGGCGGCGGATCGTTTCCTGCCAGGCGAACACAAAAGACGGGACATGATGGTTCTCCAGGAAAGGTTCTCAATGTCGACATCATACCAGCTTGGAGAAGACGCAGGCTATCACGAAGGCTTCCGTTACCAGCTATTTTACGGAAAAAGAGACCCCGGCTGGCAGGATGGCCGGAGAAAATAGTCGAGGAGGGAATAGCGGGCTTTTCGTCTGCGTCAAAGGGGGTTAGCATCAATGGAACTCCCGGTGTACGGGTTCCACTGGCGACGTTGCAAGGGACCCTGGTCTACCCGGAGATCACCTGTCAGGTTAAAGGATTGGCGCACGATGACGAGTTCTCCAGCAATTCGTTGCACGATGCTCGAACCGGATATTGCTGTGTTGACACTTGATGTCCCGGGTAAGAGTGCGAACACCCTGTCATCCTCAGTACTCCAGGAATTATCGGATCATCTGGATGTGCTGCAGCCGCGAGATGACCTTGCTGGACTGATCATCACATCAGGTAAGCCGGATATGTTCATTGCGGGAGCGGACTTGCGCGAGTTCGTCGCGTTCCTGGGGTTACCGAAGGAGAAAACCCACGAGTTATCCCGGGATGGTCAGAGGTTGCTCCGTCGCTTGAGCCTTTGTCCTTTTGTTACCGTGGCTGCCATCGATGGAATCTGTGTTGGCGGTGCCTCGGAACTGGTCAGCTGGTGCGACCGGCGTTTACTGACTAACAATGACAAGACCCAGTTTGGATTTCCCGAGGTCAAGCTGGGATTGATTCCCGGTTGGGGTGGTACTGTGCGAGCCCCGCGGTTAGTTGGTCTTAGCAATGCGTTGGAGTTGATCACGAGCGGAGATTCGATTGATTCAGAGACGGCCGTGTTAACCGGCTGGTGCGATGATGTGGTTGCCGTTGACCAGTTGTTGCCGGCGGCGGTTCGCTTGATTCGTGATGACCAGCGCACCGGGAAATACCTAGCTGACCGGAAAAGATGGGAGCAACCCCTGGAGCCTAACGAAACGGAACTGGGTTTCCTGGGAGTGACGGCCTCCGCCTGGATTCGTCAGCAGACGAAGGGCCATTATCCGGCCCCGATGGCTGCGCTGGAATTGATGGCGGAAACGGCCATGCTGGATGTCGAAACGGCCTGCGAGAAAGAGGCCAGTCAATTGGCAGCCCTGTTTGGATCTCCTATCAATGCGGCACTGCTCAACGTTTTTTTCCTGCAGGATCGAGTCAAGAAAGATACCGGTATCGATGGAACGGAAATCGTGCCGCAACGGGTGGAGTCGGTCGGTGTCATCGGCGCCGGCATTATGGGGGCAGGTATTTCCGCTGCCAATGTAAAACGCGATGTGTCCGTCACCTTATCCGATGCATCCCGGGAGTCCCTGGCCAAGGGTGCCCAGCAGGTGTTCGAGGAAATTTCCTATAACAAGAAGACCCAGGCCGCTGATGTCCGGCGAGCCATTGAGAAAGGGCCGTTGCTGAACCTCAGCCACTCGGAGCATGAGTTCTCGAGTTGCAACCTGGTTATCGAGGCGGTAGTCGAGAATCTCGAGATCAAGCAGCAGGTGTTACAGGCGGTGGAAAAGCAACTGGAACCAGGTGCGATCCTGGCCTCCAATACATCCACGATTCCCATTACCACGCTTGGAGAGCAGTTGCAAAGGCCGGCTGATTTTTGCGGGATCCATTTCTTTAACCCGGTTCGAAAAATGCAACTGGTGGAAGTGATCCGCGGGAAGCAGACCAGCGATCCGACCGTTGCCACGGCGGTGGCTTATACCAAGCAGATTGGCAAGTTGCCTATCGTGGTCAATGATGGCCCGGGTTTCCTGGTTAATCGACTCCTGTTTCCCTACATGAACGAGTCCATTGAACTGCTCTGTGAGGGAGTCACCGTCGCAGAGATCGAACGCGCTGCCAAGAGTTTTGGAATGCCGATGGGACCTATCACGCTGTATGACGTGGTGGGAATTGACACGGCTGTCTACGCAGGACGTACGATCTATGAAGCGTTTCCCGATCGTTGCGTTGTCTCTCCGCTCTTGCCAGCCATGGTGAAAGCGGGAAGACTGGGACAGAAAACGGGCCACGGTTTTTTTAAGTACCAGAAAAAGAAGAACCGCGGACAGCATGATCCCGAGTTTGAAGAATTCCTGCAGCCGTTTGTGCGGAAAAAGAAAACATTGACTCCCGAACAGATTACAGCTCGACTGTTCATGCCCATGTTGCTGGAAGCAACCCGCGTTCTCGAGGAAGGGATTGTTCGCAGTGCCAGGGATGTGGACCTGGGACTAATATTCGGTATTGGTTTTCCACCCTTTAAAGGTGGTTTGTTGTTCTGGGCGGATACGATCCCTGGTAAGGAGCTGTTGGAAACGCTTAAACCATTTGAATCATTGGGCAAGCGTTACCAGCCAACGGAGCTGCTCAAGGATATGATTGCTGGTGGTCAGGCGTTCTATGATCGTTAATGGTTAGTGGAAGGCTCTGGTGGCCGGAATTGGTAGCCAGCTTCCACGTGTAAAACAGGCAAGGTTTGTGAAAAGAACTGGAACCATGAAACATGCAGTAGTGGTTGACTGTGTACGAACACCCATTGGGCGAGCCCATGCCAGCCAGGGTGTTTTTCGAGAGGTTCGCAGCGATGACCTGGCGGTTGCGGTCGTGGAAGCAATTCTGGAGCGAACCGGTATCGACCCCACGCAAATCGAAGATCTGCTGCTTGGGAATACACAACAAACAGGGGAACAGGGACTCAACGTAGCGCGAACCGTGGGATTGATGGCCGGGTTACCCATGGAAACTGGGGGAGTGACGGTTAATCGTCTTTGTGGCAGTAGCCTGCAGGCACTCAACCAGGCGGTTCATGCCATCATGGCCGGGTTTGAAGATGTCCAGATCGTGGGTGGCTTGGAGCATATGCACCATCTGCCCATGGACCAGGGATTGAACCTGAACCCCAAGTTATTTCAGCGCACTTCCAAGGCTGCCTTGATGATGGGAGTAACAGCGGAATTCCTTGCCCAAACCCAGGGGATTTCCCGGGATGACCAGGATTCCTTTGCCCTGCGAAGTCACCAGCTGGGGCTGGCAGCACACCAGCAGGGAAAATTCCAACCGGAACTGGTCCCTGTCTATGGACGTGATACCGAGGGGCATCGGCAATTAATTGAAATCGATCAGTGTATTCGAGAAGACACCAGTCTTGAGGCCCTGGCCTCACTGAAACCAGCTTTTATGCCGGGAATGGGTACTGTGACGGCAGGTAACAGCTCACCGTTAAATGACGGCGCCTCGGCCATGCTGGTGATGTCCGAAGAGAAAGCAAAACAACTTGAACTGACACCGCTGGCCAGGGTCCGGGCGACAGCTGTGGCTGGGGTGGAGCCTGCGGTCATGGGAACCGGGCCGGTTCCAGCGACCCGTAAGGCCTTGCAGCGAGCAGGATTGGGAATCGAAGAAATTGATCTGGTCGAATTAAACGAGGCCTTTGCCGCCCAGTCACTGGCCTGCATACGCATGTTGGACCTGGCCGAGGAAAAAGTGAATGTTCATGGCGGTTCGATTGCGATCGGCCACCCGCTGGGAGCCAGCGGGGCGAGAATCGCAACGACCCTGGTGCATGCCATGATTGATCGGGATGTCCAGTTTGGACTTGCCACGATGTGCATTGGAGTCGGCCAGGGGATTGCCACGATTTTTGAGCGAATTCATTAGCAGGCAGTTGACTCGCCATGACGACAGGCACAACAAGGACGATTCCACGCTTGTTCCTGGACCAGGTTCATCGTGCTGGTGACCAGGTGGCCCTGCATTACAAGAAAGATGGGGCCTGGATCGCTCAAACCTGGCAGCAGGTGGCTGATCGGGTAGCACAGACGGCTGCTGTTCTGCAGCACCTGGGAATAAAGCCAGGAGATCGTGTTGTCCAGTTATCCGAGAACCGGTCGCAGTGGCTGATCACGGATCTGGCAATCCAGCTTTGCGGGGCGATTCATGTACCGATTCATACACCACTTACCGGGGCTCAGATTCTCTACCAGGTGATCGATAGTGGAGCTCGACTAGTCTTGGTTTCGAACCAGGAACAGGCAGCGAAACTGGTAGCGACGAGTACTGATTTACCGTTGGATTTACATGTGGTTTCGTATGATCCGTGTTCCCAGGAAGTTGCGGGTACTGAAATCCTGCTACTGGATCAACTGGTTGAGACCATCCCGAGGGCTCTCGACGATCTGTTAGCTGCTTCTGTGCAGTCGGATTCATTGGCGACGATTCTCTATACCTCGGGTACTACAGGTGCTCCGAAGGGAGTCATGTTGACGCAGGAGAACCTGGTTTCCAACGCAGCGGGAACCCTGGAATCGTTCGGGCAGGAAACCGGTGATGTGCGACTAGGGTTTCTCCCCCTGAGCCACATTTTTGCCCGAACGTGTGACCTGTATACGTGGTTGTTCGGTGGAACCGAGCTGGCGTTGGCTGAGTCCCGTGATACAGTGCTCGCGGATTGCGCGGAAATACAACCGATGTTGCTCAATGCCGTACCTTATTTTTACGACAAGTTGTACCGTTCACTGCAGGACCAGGGGTTACTCGAGACGCCAGGAATTCTTCGGAAACTGTTGGGGGGACGTATTCGCAGTTGTTGTTCGGGAGGGGCTGCCCTGCCAAACAACGTGTTTGATTTTTTCCTGGGCCAGGAAGTCCCTCTCTACCAGGGTTATGGCCTGACAGAAGCGTCTCCCGTGATTACCGTTTCGAGCACGGAACAGGTGAAACGAGGATCGGTGGGTAAACCATTAACGGATGTCGAGGTACAGCTTGCTGATGATGGGGAAATCATCACGCGGGGTCCGCATGTGATGGCTGGATATTACGGGAATCTGGCTGCTACGCAGGAGGTGGTGCAGGACGGCTGGTTGTATACCGGAGACCTGGGAAGCCTTGATGAGGAAGGATTCTTGTTTATTACCGGTCGTAAGAAAGAGATCATCGTGACCCTGGGTGGCAAGAACATTGCTCCGGTGTTACTGGAGTCGTTGTTGCTGGAAGATCCATTGATCGAGCAGGTGATGGTGATTGGTAGTGAACGTAAATTCCTGGTGGCACTTATCTATCCCAGTTTGACCGCGCTTTCCAGGGAACTGGATGATGCAACAATGAATCCGCTGGACGGGTCAGGACTATCTAACGATGCGCGCGTGTTGCACTTGTTTGAAGAGTGTATTGGCAACCGCCTGGCGGACCTGTCTCCCTACGAACAGGTTGGACAGTTTGCGTTGATTGACAGGCCGTTCTCACAGGAACTCAATGAACTGACTCCCAAGCTGAGCTTACGACGCTCCGAGGTCGGAAAAAATTTTTCACAGCAAATTGAAGCGATGTACCGGGCAACCCGTCAGCAATAGCAAGGGTCGCAGGGGTGGCTGGAGTATCGGGAACAGCAAAAATGATTAGGGTCTCTTGGGGCCAGTCGGTATAATGATCCCGCCGTTGGCCTGTGTCGATTGCCTGGCTCCAGTTAGACCAGGGACGGGACAGCCGGCTTGAGAATGGTTTGGTTACGAAAGGTAGTGATATGGTAGCCCCTTCAACAGGTACAGGTGAAGAACAGGATTCGTCCAGTGATGTCCAGTCCTCGGAATCCTTTGCGGAAACGGCTCTGAAGCTGGGTGGCAAGAGTGACGAGGAAGCTCGTCGCACGGGTGCCATCGATAAGGCAGATGACCAGGTTGAGCAATTATTTCAACCGCAGTACCAGACGGTGAACAGTCCGATTCACCGGGCGGTATGGGATCGCGGTGTGCCGGTCGATCTGTTCCAGTCCGATCCCGTGGAGACGCCTGATGATGTTACCCAGGTAATGGATGCTTCGATCGAGATTGTCCAACGCCGTCACCGGGATGGCAACGTGATGACCACTGAGGGCAAGGTCAGGGATGATTTCTTGACCGAACTTGGCGGCGCGGGTTACTGGGGCTTGCTGGTCGATCGCGAGTATGGTGGTAGTGGTGCTCCGTTCAGTAGTTTCGCGCCTTTCCTGACTCGTATGGCCATGGCAGATGCCACGATAGCCGGACTGGCCTCGGTACATGGTTGTATCGGTGCGGTGGACCCAGTGCGAACTTTCGGTAACGAGGAGCAGAAGCAGCGTTACCTTCCGAAACTTGCCAGTGGCGAAAAGCTGTCGGCATTTGCACTTACCGAACCAGGAGCCGGTTCAGATCTGACAGCCTTGAAGACCACGGCAGAACTACAGGGTGACCATTACGTGGTGAATGGTGAGAAACTATTTATTACCAATGTGGTACCTGGTCGAACCATTGGCCTGGTTTGCCTGATCGAGGGCAAGCCGGCTGTCCTGATCTGTGACCTTCCGACAGAAGAGAATGACCAGTTCCAGTTACGCAAGTATGGTCTCTATGCGCTCAAACACACTTTTAACCAGGGTATCATTTTCAAGGACTTTAGGATTCCGGCAGAGAACCTGTTGCAGCCGACCCGTGGTAATGGCCTGACGATTGCCTATCACGGTTTGAACCTGGGTAGGATTGCACTGTGTGCCAGTTCTGCCGGTAACATGCGTGTGATGATGGCTAACATGATTCCCTGGGCTCATTTTCGAGTGACCTACGGAGAACCGATTGCCCGGCGTGAATTGGTGCGACGACGACTGGGAGTTCTGGCAGGTTATATCGTGGCGTGTGATGCCCTGGTGGCCTGGTGTTCCGGACTGATCGACCAGGGATATCGTGGTGAAATGGAGTGTATTATTGCCAAGATTTTTGGTAGTGAAATCCAGAAGGAAGCAGCCATTGAACTGCTCATGAAAACGCACGGAGGCCGATCCTTCCTACATGGTCACCTCCTGGGTGATAACGTTCATGAATACCTTGCCCCCTGTATTTACGAGGGCGAGGGCGAAATGCTTGGCATGGCCTTCTTTAAATCATTGGTCAAAGATCATGGCGTCCAGTATTTCGAACCGGTTGGCAAGGCTCTGCAGGCTGCGGGGATTAAGAGTCCCAATATGCTGAATCCCTTGCACATGTGGGCCTTAAAGGGGGCCGTTTTGCCTTACAGTAAGTGGATGGCTGGCCAGTATTTGCGGCCGCCAGCCCGTACTAAATTGCCGGAAATGCCCTACCGTGTGAAGCGACATGCAGAATTTGCTGTCCGGGAATTGCAGCGAGCGTCCAAGAAGATCAGTGGCTCGATGCGAAAACACCAATTGAAACTGGCGGATCGTCAATGCACCATGTCCCTCCTGTCGCAGCGTATCCAGTCATTGATTGTTGTGCTGGCGACAAGCCTTTACGCCGCTCGGCAAACGGATCCAGTCATTCGTGATGCGGCGGATTTGGTATGCCAACAGTTGCTCAATGACTATCGAGGCTCGCAGCCGACGGATAAGTATTTTCGGACTGTCACGAAACTGGGTGAAACGATACTGGATGGTGGTTTCGAGACGATCGCCGGAATCTCAGCAGACGAGATCCTGATGAAATACGATGCCTGATATGGATCCCGAGGGACGCCCTCAGCTGGGAGTCAAGAGGTTTCGTTGGTACGTATTAGCTGGTTGATAGATAGAGCGAGAGGAATCGATGGCAAAGCATGCAGTTATTCTTGCGGCAGCGGGGAAAAGTAATCGTTTTCACGATCCCCATTACAAGAAGCCTTTTGTCCCTCTGGCGGAACGGGCTGTCTGGCTACACTCGGCAGAGAAATTTCTCCATCGGGACGATGTCCAGCAACTGGTCGTTGTGATCTCGTCAGAAGATCGGGAAGCATTCATGTCGAAGTTTGCAGCCAATGTTGCAATCCTGGGAATCGACGTGGCTGAAGGTGGAGCGACAAGGGCTGAGTCGATTCAGAATGGACTGGAACTGGTGCGAGAAGAGATGGATTTCGTCATTGTACATGATGCTGCTCGCCCCTGTATTGCCGGTGTCTGGATTGATGAACTGGTTGCGGTAGTGGAAAAAACGGGAGCCGCTACACTGGGTGTTCCCGTGGTCTCGACACTCAAGCGCGTGGCCGATGGAAATGTCCGGGAAACTGTGTCCAGGGACCAGTTGTGGGAGTCGCAGACACCGCAGGCCTTTCGCCGCCAGTTGCTGGTTGATGCATTTGGACAGCCATCCACGGATGAGCGAAAGGTTAAAGATGCGACCGATGAGGCCCAGTTAGTGGAATGGCTGGGGCATCCCGTAACGATGATCACCGGTTCTCCTTTAAATCGTAAAATCACGACCAAGGAAGATTTGCGGTTCGCCGCCATGGCGCTCAAGGCATTACCCAAGCCCAAGTTGGGTGGTACGGCTCACCCATTTGCTGATGACATGTGGCGATAATGCCACCGGGTGCGTACGTCGTGCAGGGGATTTAGACCGCTCGGGATCTGTTTGAGGCCTCGGTCTACGAGGCTGGGCTTTACCCGCGAGGCATGGATAACAGATACTGGGAGTGTCCGTGAAAGCGGAGACCACGGCTGTTCGTGGCAAACCAGTACAGGATACGAGTTGAGAAGAATTTCATGACCATGGATATTGTTGCAGATCTGAGTTGGCGAGGCCTGATTCACCAGTGTACGGACCTGGAAGGTGTTACTGAGTGGTTAAACGGTGGTTCAAGATCCATTTATATTGGATTTGATCCGACCGCAGGCAGCATGCATGTTGGCAATCTCGTGCAACTGGTCGTGCTGCGACGCTTTCAGCGTGCAGGCCACCGTCCGGTTGCCCTGGTGGGCGGTGCCACGGGGATGATTGGAGATCCTAGCGGTAAGAGCGCGGAACGTAACTTGCTGTCGTCGGAAGTACTGCAAGCAAATGTTGATTCGATCCAACAACAGATGAGTCGCTTCCTGGATTTTGATCAGGGTGATAATGCGGCGGTACTGGTCAATAACCTTGACTGGATTGGTGACTGGACTTACCTGGCATTCCTGCGTGATGTCGGTAAGAACTTCCCGGTGAATGTGATGCTGGGTAAGGAGTCAGTGAAAAATCGGCTGGACCGTGTAGATGGAGGTTTAAGCTATACCGAGTTCAGTTACATGCTGTTGCAGGCTTATGATTTTGTTCATTTGAGCGAGCATCATGATTGTTGCATTCAGTTTGGCGGCAGTGACCAGTGGGGGAATATTACGGCCGGAATTGACCTGGGAAGAAGAATGCGGGGAGTCCAGTTGTATGGGATTACCTGTCCCTTGCTGACCAAGTCCGATGGTTCCAAGATGGGTAAGACAGAATCCGGTTCGATCTGGTTGTCTCCCCAGCAGACCAGCCCGTACAAGTTTTACCAGTACTGGATGAATGTTGCTGACGACGATGCCGGTAGTTGCCTGAGAATGCTGACGGAGTTGTCTCGAGAAGAGATCGAACAACTGGATGTTGCCCGCGAGCAAGAGCCTCATGCGAGGGCTAGCCAGCGCCGATTGGCTGAGCATCTTACCGAACTGGTACACGGTACGGAGGGATTGTCTGCGGCAGTCCAGGCAACCGAGATCCTCTTTGGAGCGGAAATTGAAGATCTTGATGATGCACAGTTACTCGATATTTTTGCAGATGTGCCAAGCCGTGAGATTGATCGCCAGCGATTATCGGAACCGGGGTTGGCATTGATCGATGCGTTAGTGGAAGTGGAATTGTGTAAGAGTAAGGGTGAGGCACGGCGAACGATCGAGCAAGGTGGAGCGTATATCAATAATCGACGCGTGGAAGCATTGGATCAGCAATTGACCCCTTCGGACCTGGCAAGCCAGAGTGTCATCGTTCTACGTCGTGGCAAGAAGAAGTATGCCTTGTTGCGATGCCTGGAACCCTGATGGTTTCATCGCGGTGAATATCGATTGCCCGTGGGGTCTGTAGTGAAGGGTTTGACCACGTGGAAATTCGTAAACGCACGATCGGGAAAATCCTCGCAGGCCTGGTTTTGCTGGGCCTGTGTATCTTGCTGGGGTTGTATCGAGCAACTCGACATGTGCCTGATTTCTATCGACAGGCACTGATCATTTCCCCGGAACAAAAGCAGCATTACGGAAAACAATTCCGGGACCAGGTTTTTCAGCTGAAAGCGACGGCTGCCAGGGAAGAGCATTTTGAAACAACGTGGTCAGCGGCACAGATTAATGGATGGCTTGCGACCACGGTAGCGGATCACCATGCCCATCAATTGCCACCAGGTATGCACGATCTGCGAGTTGCCCTGGAAGAAGAGCAGGCGCGCATAGGTTGCCGTTATCAAAAGGGTAAAATTGATACGGTCGTTTGGTTAGTGGTTGATGTTGGTTTGACGGACCAGCCGAATGTCCTGGAATTGCGATTGCGTGGCTTGAAAGCAGGTCTTGTACCGTTCTCGATTGAGCGATTCCAGGCACACGTTGCCACTGCGCTGCAGCGGGCGAAGGTTTCTATTCGCTGGATAGAAGGAGTAGACGATGTTACCGCGCGTCTCGAGTTGCCCGACCGCTTTGCAGACCTGCCGGGGAAATCCGTTCGCTTTGAAAAGATCGAGTTGCGAGACGGAATCCTGTTCCTGTCGGGAAATGCCAGTAAGTGAATCAACTCCTCTTGTTTTCAATACGGGCAAACATCGTATTCAAGATAAGACCTTGTGACTTTCCATTCATGAAAGAATCGTGAACAACAGTTTTCCTTGGTCAAGGAACCTGGATCTAGTGATCGGGCTTGCCCGCTGTCGGGTTCGATATGTCCGAAACCGATCCAGGGAACTGGATCTGCCATTGTTCGGGTTGCTGCGGGTGGGGTTCCAGCAGTAGTCGGCCACGAAACACCTTGCCTGTAAGGTGTACGGAAAAACTCTCCGTGGATGAAGGGAGTGATCCCTCGTACGTTCCGGAATCAAATTGGCTGACTTTCCCCCGGTCGCCTGAAATCGGTCCTTCATATTCCAGGAAAGCGATACGATGATCGGGCAGCGGAATTGCTGTTAACTGCTCGCCGGGAGTGGGATGTTGCTGGATTTTCCAGGTGCGCAGGAGCCCGTCCTTTTCCAGCATCAGATCCCAGTGCGTGAGATCTGTGTCGGTGGAGTGCTGTTGGTGGTAAAGGATCACGTAGCGTGCCATGCTGCGAGTATGGCTTTCCGGCAGTAGTTTGACCAGCCATGAGAAGCGATTGGCTGGGGCTGCGAATTCACCTGGTCCGACCCGTTGGCTCACTTGGGATTGATCGTGGTTTCTTCCGTAGCCACGATCTTCTTGGTGCTTCGCGTACTGGTGACCTCGGCTCGTATCTTGGCCGGTCCGATCTGGACCGCCTTGAATTCAACCTCGTAGCTGAGCGTCTCGCCGGCTAGAATTTCCTTGATCTTTGGAAGCGTAACGCTGCGGCCATCATCTGCAAATTCCGGTCGGTCGGTGGATTGATCCTGGGTGATTTTCTGGAGTTCCAGGTTAACAGGGAAATACAGTTGCATCGCTATTCGCTGGTCCGTTTTGTTTCGATCGTTCTTCAGGGTAATCACGTACTTGACCGTACTGCCTAGCTTGATGGGATCGCTGAAATCAGAGATTTTCAGAATTAACTTACCTTGGACAGGATTGGCGGGTTGGTTCGGGGTGTCAGGATTCTTGCCCGGGTTGTCCGGCTTGGGCACCACGGGCCGTGGAGGAGGTTGGTCATCTGGTTTGGGTTGAGGAATGGCGGTTACGCATTTTTTTACCTGGACACGTTGTCCATCAGGTGTGGCTACATCAACCTGGTGACATTTCCGACCGGCCTTGGCAAGGTAAAACGTGATAGGCTGCTTGATGCTCTGTCCTGCCGCGAGGCGCGGGATGGAAAGTCGGATCTCGCGAATCTCAGGCGCAGATCGCGTTTCAAAACGATCGACATGTTGAAGTCCTTCATCGAAACGATCCGAGAGGACAATGTTTTCCAGGTTCGTGGTGCTGTTGTTGCGAATCGTAATGTTGAACTGCACAGATTTCCCGACCTGTCCACTCTCGGGTCCCGTCATCGAAACATCCAGCTTGGCCGCCGTGATCGAGGTCTTGCTGGAGGCCTGGGCCTTCATGCCATCATCGCTACGAGCATTCCAACGGTAGACGATATTGCCCGCGGTTTGTGCCCGGCACTGAACCACCAGCGTTCGTGAGGTGCGTGCCGGGATATCCCCGATTAGCCACTGTGTCGAATCACCAAAAGTTTGGCCGGCCAGGGAACTGCCTGTCAGCTTGAGCTGGGCAGGAAGCTGATCGGTCAGGATAACATTGTTGGCAGGTAAGTCGCCGATGTTGGCGATGGTAACTTTATATTGTAGGGCCGCTCCGATCGTAGCTCGCGAGGGTCCGCTGGTTTGCAAGTTCAGTCTCGGGCTGCTCCAGGCAATCGTGGTCCATCCCTGGTAGGCATTGAGTCGTGGAGATGATCCGTCGGCTGCAGCGGGCCGGGAGATCTGAACCTGGACCTGTGTAAACCCTGCTTGTTGGGCAGTCGGGTTAAGCTGGATGGAGGCCTGGCCCTGGGCATTGGTAGTGACTTCCAATGACTTGTTTGCCTGGTCACCGAGTTGAGCGTTCTGGTCCTGGCCGAGAACTTCATACCGGACCGTCCAGCCAGCCAGGGGAAGGCCTGTCGATCGACGGGTAACGGTTGTGGTCAGCGTTTGCGCCTTGCCCAGTGGTGCGGAAATGGATGGAGGTAATTGCCACTGAGCATCCACCCAGTAAACGGTGGCAGTTTGAGGTTGACGGTTCCAGCGGGCAGCCCGGGGAGCGGTCACAGAAACCTGGCTGGTTCCTTCTACGGTAGATGTTAAGCGTACCCAGCTTTGCCCGGCGGAGAGGACCAGATCATCTTGCGTGGTCTCCGTACCTCGATCGAGTACTTCATCGTTGCTGGCTGTGACACTCGTGACGTGGCTGGCTGTCGCCTTGCCGGTGCCTTGTCGAGCCAGCCAGTCCAGTAGTTCTCGGCCTGCTTGTCGTGTTGCCGTGAAGCGGCTGGCACCGCCCACGGGAAGTGTCCAGTCCAGCAATTGTGCAGGGAGGTAATTCCCCTCGGCATCACGAATGCCGGCAAGCAGCATGACTTCAGTTCCGATTGGAGCGACGCTGGTTGCAGGTGTGATGATAATTTGGCTGGCTGGATTGCCGGCGGGCATGGTTGCCGGGGGAGTAGGCTGTGGGTTTGTCGTGTCAGGTGTCGCCGCAACGCCTGGTTGAGGGCATGGTGCTGGCCGGTCAGGACGAGAAAAGGCAGGTCGAGGTAAACCGGGAATCTGCCCGGCGCCCAGGGGATTGACGAATTGCGTGGTCGCCGGTGCCGGCTGAAAGAGTCGACGCCCGGTTGGGTCGATCCTGGGAAGCCGAGTGGTTGAACAACTCGTGAGCGTCAGCGCGCACAGGATCCATGCATAAAGCCAGCCATGCATTAGTTTATGGGTGTGCGTCATGATCAATTGAAACCCGTATCATCAATGATGAAATGAGCGCAGACGGGGGGCGCAAGAAACTCTACCACCTGATTGAGAGCCAAGTGGCAATTGCCCCAGGTGTGGATCGTGAGAAGCTGTGAATCAGGACCGATTGTAGCGACCAGGCAGGAAATGCCGAGTTACTCTCGAACTAGCCGAAAGCAGCAGACAGATCATCCAGCACGCCCTGTTCGGAAGAGGAGATCTTGTTGCCCAGTCCCAGGATTCCCCCGGTGGCTTCGGCAACCGATCTTGCACGTGTGATGATCTGGGCCTGAAGGTTTTCCCTGGTTTCAGCAGTCAACGTTTCACAGAGGGCGCGGATGTAGTCCTTCCAGGCATCCAGTAAATCACCACCAGGCCGATTCGTTAGCCAGTCTTCAAGCAATTGGTGAGCAGGACCTGATTCGCCAAGTCCCTGTTCGGCGGCGGCCGTCAGGATCGATGAACGTTCCTTGTCATCAAGCTTACCGTCCGACCAGGCAACCTGGACGATGGGAATCAAGGAGACTGCAGCGAAGGTTTCTGGTTGGATGTCAGCCTCCAGCAATTGCTGTAAGGTTGCGGAATCTTCAATTCCAGAAACCGTGGACAACTGTTGTAAGCGTTCTGCAGCTGCTGTTTCGGAGCGTAATTGCTCCAGCAGTTGGTTGTTCTGCCTGGCAAAAAAAGATTCTTCCAGGGCTCTGCGGCGATTGCCAAGTACTTCGTGATTCATAGAATTTGCTCGTAGGTTGCAGAAAACAGGGGTAATCAGGAAACTTTACACGTCATCCCAGGGGGTCCTGGAGCTTCTTACTAGCTGCCTATTCTAGCGATGAACCGTCCGAGTGACCAAGCCGGGGTATAAAGTCTCAGGACGATCTTGCCATTTTTCCCCATTCTAGCGAGAATACGGTGGCTAGGATGGTTTTTGTCTATTTGGGGATTTCCAGCCTATAGGAAATCCCAGTTCAGTTGGCTATTGCTGTAAAAAATCAACAAGATTTACGCAGGATTCGGCTGGCTTCAAGGAGTAATGGAATGCTTATTCGCTCACGTCAACGGATCTTGAGTTTTCTAGTGGGTTGCATGGCAGTTTGTGCCATCGGCCTCCAGGTCGATGGGGAAGAACTTTCCCTGGCGATTTCCAAGGTAGCCAGGCAGGACCTGGAAAGTATTGCCCAGCAACTGCGCGGGGAGAGCCCGGAATTTGTCGCCTGGTCAGCAGAGACGAAAACGGAGCGACACCAGCAGTTGTCTGCCGCATTAAAAGATCTTGATGTGTTGTTACAGCGAAGTGGTGAAGATCGTGAGGAAGGGTGGAAGAAATATCTTCGCTGGGATGCTGTGCAGGAACAATTGAGTGCTGAGAAGCCGGATATTCGTCAGTTGCAGCCAGCCCTCGCGCAGTTTTATAAGAATCATAACGGCTTGGAGATGGGGCAGTTCACAGGAGTTCGTAACACGTTACGTGACTACATGAACGCCCTGGTTTTCCAGAATGCCGAAGGCGCCAAAAAATCGCATACTGCGCAGATGGCCCAGTTAAGTAAGCGACTGGATGCTTACTTGAAACAACCCAACAGTGAAGATGCCTGGGCGATCGGGCGAGGAGTTGGCTGGTTGGTGCGTTCCCGCCAGTCGCCCGAAATGCGTGCCCGGTTAAGCGGGGCCTTTGCAAACGATAATCTCGTGTTGCAGGCGTCGCAGCGTTTCGTGGAGATCAATGGAAGTTCCGAGATCGAGGACACGACAGATATCACGGATGTTATTCTTGGCACATCGATCACGGGAGTTGCGGAAACCAAGGGGATGATCACTGCAGCCATGGTCCCCAATAAGGATCGTGTCTCGATTGATATTCGCTTGAAGGGAGAGACAACGTCCAAGAATGTAGGGACCAATCGGGGTGTGGTGATTCATAACCGTGGTGTGACACAGATTGATGCGACCAAGCGTGTGTATTTTGATCTGACGGGAATTCACAGCGATCCGGCCGAGGCTAAGTGTACGACGGATTCGACGATCGATAGCATCGAGGCCAAGTCCGAACTGATGCACCGTATTGCCTGGAAACGAGTTGGTAAAACCAAGCAGAAAGCTAATTCAATCGCCTCGCAGCATGCCGAAGTTCGTGTGGAAGAATCGGTCGATTCCCAGGCAGGTGAAATGCTTGGGAAGGTCAGCGAGACTTACCAGGAACAGTTTCGCAAGCCATTGTTGCGACGTGACGGTTTTCCCGAAGTGCTGCTTGGGCAGTCTACGAAGGACGATTTGACGATCCAGCTGAAACAGATTGGGCGATTTCAAGTAGCTGCAGCCACGCCCGCTCCAGCGCTGACCGCACCGCGCGATTTGGCTGTGCGGATCCATGAATCCCTGGTGCGAAACCTGTCCGAGACGGCCCTGGCCGGTGTGACGTTGACAGACGAAGGCCTGGAGGAACTGTTGAGAGAAGCAGGTGCTGAGGTACCGGAAGAATTGCAGATTACACCTGATCGGGAATCTTGGTCCATCACGTTTTCCTCCTCACGCCCAATTAGCGTCGAGTTTCGAAAGAATAAAGTGACGATCGCAATCCGTGGGCGAAGATTTACCCAGGGTGAACGGAATATCGCCGACCCCATTCGGATTGCTGCAACCTACCGATTGGAAAAAGTCGGGAAAGGAAGCAAGTTAACCCGGGATGGAGACGTGGCTATCGATTTCATTGGTCGCGAAACCTTGAACGCCAGGCAAGTTGCTTTTCGAACCGTCCTGCGTCGAAAATTTGGAGCCCTCTTTAAACCAGAATTTGCCAGTGAAGGCCTGCAGTTGCCCGGTGCCATGGAGAAGCTGGGGGCACTCGAGGTCAGCGAACTGAGTTCGGCAAATGGCTGGTTTGTTCTGAGCTGGAAAATATCAGAAAAGGTCCTCAAAACCGCTGGACTAGTAGATTGAAACACCAGAAAGGTTCCGTCCTGGTTCCGGTAGCCGCAGAGGGGAAATGGGATAAGCCATGGATCGCTGGGTAGAAATTGAATTCGACTGTTTGCCACTGAGAACCATCGGCAGACTTGAGATTCCTCTCGATGCTTCTCCCGCCTACCAGGACAAGTGTGCGAGGATCAAAGAAGCAATTGAACAACACGGTTCCCACAACAGCTATTACCTGCATAATGCCCAACTGACGTTTTACCTGACTAATTCTGCGGAACAGGGAATGTTGCAGTTTAGTTTCGAGGGGACGCTGATGACTAATGAAGATGACCAGCAGACGCAGGAATGCTACTTACAGGCCAAGCTTATCCGAGAAACCTGTGATTGGCTGACCCAGCCTGTTGTTGACTGGTTTGAGCAGAACGTCAGGTATGCCATTGCGGTCGAATTCGATCGTTATATCCAGGCTGGAGACCTTGAGAAGACCAAGGAACGGATGAATAGCCTGGAAGCTTCCCAGGATGCCTCGCAGGCTTTTCTGGGAATGTACTTGTAGAAGTGGCCCGCTCGGGTTGCTCACGTGCGAGAAGATAGGGTAGTCGCGAATTCTAGGGGGAAGTGTTTCGCTACCGCTAAAATTATGCTTCGCAATTGCAGAATTAGGTGCAAGATTGTACCATTCCTCGACGATAACAGCCTTGCCGATTGAAGCTCTCATCGTTGCGCGAGCAGATAGATGAGGACCGGACCAGTTCACTGGTGCGGGGGGAACAGTCGACACGGTTAAGGCGTAGGCTTGCCAGGCAAGTCAGTTCCAGAGTTCCCCCCCCTCGATCCGGATTCCCGTAACTCGTGCTTCATCTTGCTTCATTGATCGGTCGGTCCACTTGCTTGCTGGTACTGGCCTTTGTCCTGCTGGTAACCGCATTAGTTGGTTGTCATCCGACGCAACCGTTCTATTTTTCCGAAGGTGACCCTCTGGCGCATTACCTGGACCAGGCCACGGACCTGGAGTATCCGGATGTTTACCAGCCTCGCCTGGAAGAAGTTGAAAAGGCCGTTGCCCCGATCACGCTCAGTAATGCCGAGATTGGCGAGTCATGGGATATCACGCTGGAAGAGACAGTTTCGATCGCCTTGCAGAACAGCAAGGTGATTCGAAATCTGGGTTCGGTCACTCCGTTTGGATTTGCAGACGGTCTGACGAGTCGGACCGTAGGATCGGCAACAGTTTACGACCCGGCGATTTTCGAAACAGATCCGACTGCTGGCGTGGAAGCTGCCTTGTCCAGTTTTGATGCAGCTTTTACGACCAGTGTTTTCTGGCAAAAAACTGATCGCCCCCAGAATGTCACTCCCAGCTTTGGTTTCGTGCCAGTTCTTTTCCAGCAGGACCTGGGGCAAATGGACATGTCGTTATCCAAGCGGACCGCCTCGGGTACGATTTTCACGGTGCGAAACCAGACCACGTATGATCGTAATAACCGAGGATTCGGGCGTGCCTTGCCCAGTGACTGGTTCACGGCAATGGAGTTTGAAACCAATCAGCCGTTATTGCGAGGACGTGGTACCCAGGTGAATCGTATTCCCGTGGTACTGGCTCGGATCAACACTGATGTCAGCCTGGCAAGTTTTGAGTCCAGCGTGCGAAACTTGGTGATGGATATTGAGAACAGTTACTGGGATCTGCATTACGCCTATCGAAACCTGGAAACGACCAAGATTGCTCGTGACAGTGCCCAGGTGACCTGGAAGATTGCGTTTGAGAAGCGCAAGGGTGGTGTGGAAACGATTCAGGCCGAATCCCAAGCAAAGGAACAGTACTTTTATTTTCGATCCCAGGTGGAATCTGCCTGGCGTGATCTGTTGAATACGGAAAATCGTTTGCGTTGGTTGATGGGGCTTGCTCCAACCGACGGCCGGGTATTGCGTCCGGTTGATGAACCGGTGCAGGCGCGTGTTCAGTTTGAATGGCAGGACGTACACGCTGAATCCTTGATACGTAGTACCGAGTTGCGTCAACAGAAGTGGGCCATCCAGCGTCGCGAGTTGGAATTGATCGCGGCCCGTAACCAGTTGCTTCCGGAGTTGAACCTGGTTGCCCTCTATCGTTGGCTGGGGCTGGGAGATGACCTGGTCGAATCTAGTCGACGAGGCTTTAATTTCGTTCAGCCTGGCTCACTGGCCTGGGATGAATTGACGGAAGGGAATTACCAGGAAGTACGACTGGGCATTGATTTTACTCCCCCCAAGCTGGGAGCTCGCCAGGAAATGGCAGGGGTTCGCAACGCCCAGTTGCAAATCGCTCGCGAAAAAGCACGCCTGGAAGATATGGAACTAAATACTTCGCACCTGTTGACCGTGGCGATGCGAAACCTGGACAGCAATTACGAGTTGGCTGAATCTCATTTCAATCGCTGGGCTGCTTCACAGCAGGAAGTTAATTCAGCGGAAGCCCTCTACAAGGGAGGTAAGGCAACCCTGGATCTCGTCCTGGAAGCCCAGCGACGTCGTGCCCAGGCCCAGGTTGACTACTATCGAGCCCTTGTTGATCACACCAAGTCGATTGCGGATGTCCATTATCGCAAGGGATCATTGTTGGAATATTGCAATGTTCAATTGGCAGAAGGACCGTGGCCCCAGAAAGCATACTGGGATGCCTGGGGACATGCCCGACGTCGTGCATCGAGTCGTCACCTGGATTATGGCTGGACGCGACCGGACGTGATCAGTCGCGGTGCGTTGCCCCAAACGGCCGGAGAAATTGCTCCTTCCGCAGAGGGGATTCCCGAGATGGCTGAACCCATTCCGGTTCCAGCAGATCCCGTTCCCCTTGATGAAGGCCAGGAACCCGGCAATAAACCGCAGCCCGAGTCGATCTTGAAGCCGCAACCGCTTAGTACAATCCCGATAGGAACCGGAGTCGTGGTTCCTGTGTCTGCTGAGATTGAAGCGACATCTGTTCCTGGTCAAGTGGCTCCGATTGCAACGTTGCCAGATCCCATCAGCGGGGATTGGGAGCCGGAACTGATCCAGGCCGTTTCTCCCGCTACCAACCGATAGAAGTTGCCCGGATCGGTACCAGGGGCTGCCTTCTTGCTTGCTCTTGCCTTAGAATGCACCCGTGATATGAGAGTGCGTTGAAGGTGGGAGCTGCTATGTTTATTAGTTTTGATGGCGTTGATGGTGTGGGCAAGTCTACCCAGACAGCGCAGTTCGTTGAATGGCTCCAGGAACAGGGGCACCAGGTTCTCAGGTGCCGTGATCCCGGAAGTACCGAACTGGGGGAACGACTACGAACCTTGGTGCTCAAGGATACCAAGATTAGTATTGCAGCCGGCAGTGAGATGTTGCTTTACATGGCAGCACGTGCCCAACTGGTTTCTGAAGTCATTCAACCCGCATTGGCAGCTGGACAGGTCGTGGTTTCTGATCGTTTTTTACTGGCCAACGTGGTTTACCAGGGGCATGCGGCGGGGCTCGATCCACAAGACATCTGGGACGTGGGGGCGGTTGCCACGGGAGGTCTGGAACCAGATCTGACTGTCGTCCTGGATATGCCGCTGGAAAAAGCCGTGGGCAGAATTGGACGAGAACTGGATCGAATGGAAGCAAGGGGATTGGAGTTCCTGGAAAAGGTTCGCCAGGGTTTTCTCCGGGAAGCAGAACGATCTCCCGAGCGTATCGTGGTTGTTGATGCTGATCAGGATATTCCCCAGGTGCAGAGTGATATTCGCCAGGTTGCCAGTCGTTATCTGAAGGTTTCCTGATGAGGAAGGGCTCCTCCAGGAAGGTCGCGAAAGGAAATCGTTTGCTATGAGTTGGCAGGATGTACTTGGGCATGATCGGCAATTTCAATGGTTCCGCCAGCAGTACAGCAGCGGGCGGCTGGGAAGTAGCTTTCTGTTTGTCGGTCCCTCCGGAATCGGTAAACGCACCTTTGCCTTGAAACTGGCCCAGGCACTTCTCTGTAATGAAAATCCGGATGGATCCCTGGTGCCGTGTGAAACCTGTTCCGCTTGCCAACAGGTAAAATCCTCCTCGCATCCAGACTTATTGACCCTACGCAAGAAGGATGACAAGGCAGTCATCCAGGTAAGCCAACTGGTCGGCGAAAAGGAACGTCGGATGCGTGAGGGGCTTTGTTATGATATCTCTTTGAAGCCTTATTACGGTGGGAAGCGGATTGCTATTATTGACGATGCAGACTACTTCAACGAAGAGAGCGCCAATGCTCTTTTGAAAACGTTGGAAGAACCACCACCACATTCGATTATTATCCTGATCGGTACCAATAAGCAGCGACAGTTGCCGACGATTCGCTCTCGTTGCCAGATCATTCGGTTTGCTCCCTTGCGGGATGATTTTCTCACGCAACTCGTGTTGAACCAGGGCCTAATGGAGGATGAGCAACAAGCCAGGCAACTGGCTTCCCTGGGGAACGGTAGTATCGAGAAAATACGCGCCCTGATCGGTTCCGGTATGACTGAATTCCGCGAGGAGTTTTTCCCCCGGTTGGCTAATGCAGGAACGATTCTTCCGGAACTGGTTTCCCTGGTGAATACATTTGTTGACCAGGCCGTTGCTGATCTGCCCGTTGACCAGAAACCCAAGGGGCGACGGGATTGCTTGCGACAGATTATCCAGATGACAACGGATTTCTATCGCCAGTTGATGCGGGAGCTTGCCGGGGCAAAGCTGCATGATGGCGATCTGCTTGCCGGGCCCGTGGAGATGGCAATTCGAAACTGGCCAGGCAATGTTGAGACAGCGCTGGCCTGTATTAACTCTTGCCTGGAAGCGGACGTGCGGGTTTCACAAAATGCAAATCTGAAAACGCTTGTTGAATACTGGTTGGACCAGTTGCAGACGTTCAGCCAGACCCGTGATCCGCTCATGCTACCCACGTTGTAGGCGATCCAATTTCCGGCAATGGCCTGGAAGGTGGCGGCGTTAGCCAGGCTGACCCATTAAGGTCAGTGTCAGGTGGCGGCCACTAGCTCGGTTGCGATGCTCACAAAGGTAGATGCCTTGCCAGGTTCCCAGTACCAGTTGTCCTGACTGAACAGGAATGGAAAGGGAGCACCCCATCAGCGACGCTTTCACGTGAGCGGGCATATCGTCAGGACCTTCCATCGTATGGATATAAGGGAAATCCTCGGGAACGATCGTAGAAAGTGATGATTCCATATCCACCGGTACATCAGGATCGGCATTTTCATTGATGGTCAGTGATGCCGATGTATGCTTGATGAATACGTGTAGCAGCCCCACATTGAGGTCGGCTAGTTCCGGCAACGCCTCTTCGATGAATGCGGTAACCAGGTGAAATCCTCGTGAAAAAGCTGGTAGAGTCAGGTTTCGTTGGTGCCACAACATGCGAGATTCCAATTTCAGGGGTCAGGGAGACAGGGCAAGGCGGGGCTAAGATACCAGATCCCCGGGCCAGAGAAAAGCATTGCAGGGGAAGCAGTTCGATCTCGGGGAACGTCCACCCGGCTGGCACGAGGCCACTAACCGACACATTTGCATTTTCCCACAGACCTGTCGGTCGTGGCCCTGGTTTTCGGGATCGATACCACGGTTACCCTCTGAACGTGAAATTACCAGAAAATTATGACAACCTGGAGGGAATCGCTTGACAATGCTGCCGCAGCAGAAATAATGTAAGGTCTTGGTGAACGTCCCTAAGCGTCTCGCTAACGGTGGATCCTCGGTATCCTCTGCTGATAGGGATCCTCGTAGAAGCACTCGCCCGCCGATGTGTTGCTTTGATGACGTTCATCTGAGACTAGAGAAACCAGCTGGCTTAATCCTTTAAAAGATAGCTCCGCGTCCCCTTCGGGGTCGAGGTGCTTCTATAGAATATCATTTTGCAGGTATTAAGCCGAGGTCATATCGTTTCAAGAGATTTTGAGAGTAGATTTTTTTTTAGGGATGTGAGGAGGAAGGCGAGTTTTATGCAAGACGTACGAAATGTTTTCGAAGCAATTTTGAAATATGGGCATGATGAAGATTATGATCCCCCCAAGGACTGTGCGCCAACAAATGCACCGGCCGGATCCGAGGACAAGATCGAGATCTTGCGACAAAGAATCGCACTGGGACAGCCGCTTTGGCATGACCAGGACCGGATGGATTATTCCGGGCTGACAGGTGCGATTCGTCCGCGTGAATAGAATCAGTGATCCATATTGGAAAGCGCATTAAAAGGCCCCTCGATCACGAGGGGCCTTTTTTATGCGCCTTACTGGAGTGATGGAAATATCGAGTTTCCACGACTCAGGACTTCTTAGCGGGTTCCTTCTTTTCGACTGCCGCAGATTTCGGGGTCCGGGCTAGGGTCAGTTCCTCGTTAATCTTGTCCACGATTTGTTGTTCCGTGGCGACCTTGGCTGTGGCCCCTGCAACTTCCTTGTCGGCTGCTGCTGACTTGGCGGCTTCGCTCTCGGTGACGTTGGCCATTTCCGTGACTTTCACGGCAGCTGCATCGTGTGCTACCTTGGCTGTCGTAGTGCGTTTTTGCATGTCAGCTACAACCTGTTTGGCTTTGTCCATGACTACGACCTTTTCAGCTGCGGCTTTTCGTTTTGCATCTTTTTCAGTCGTCTTTTTTCCGGAAAGCGTTTTGAGCGTTGTGGCGATCAGTACTAGTTCCTTGTCACCGCCGGATGTTTTGGCTGCGACCTCGGCCTGTTCAATAGCGACCTTGAGTGGCACAAGAGCCTTCTCCAGTGCGTCGGCTGCAGCGACGGTCGTACGGTGATCTGTTTCTGCAGCAACGAGAGCTTTCCGGGACTTGTCCAGGTCGGCACCGGCTGTAGCGTATTGCTGCTTGGACGTGGCTGCTACTTTTTGCGCACTCGTTAGCTTGTCCTTGGCGCCGTTGTAGACCGCTTTTACCTCGTTGGCTTTACCTGTTAGCAGGGCGAGCTGTTCCTGTTGGGCGAACAGCTTTTCCTGGGCAGCGGTGCGTTTGGCGAACAGTTCAGTCAGGAGTTTGACAAAGGCGATTTCGTCCTGCCATTGTTTGACTTGTTGTTCGCTATCTGCCACGGCCTGGCCTGCCTCTTCGGCGCGGTTCTTGTCGTAGGCGGCCTTGATTCGTGCCGGTTTCAGGTCTGCGGTGGCCTTGGTAATTGCTTCCAAGGCTTTCTTGAGGTTAGCCTGGGCAGTGGCTAATGCTTTTTCTGCTGTCGCCATCGTTGCCTTGACCTTAGTGAGTTCTGCATTCTTGGCGGCTGCCACTTTTCGGTTATCGTCCAGGCTGGCGGCTCGTGCCTTACTGGTAGTTACCAGTTTGGCGGTCAGGTCTGCCAGCTCCTTGTCACCCGTGGCCTTGGCGGCTGCGGCCTGTGCCTTGGCAAGTGATTCATTAAGCAGTGGCACGACCGGTTCCAGCGCGGTGACGATCTTGTTGGCTGCCTGGTATTCGGTGGTCAATCCAGCAATTGTTTTCTGGTAGGCAGCGATTTGTGCCGTTGTGGTATCGACGCCCTGCTTGCTGTCGGTCATTAATTTCTGGCCGCTGGTAAGATCGGCCTGGATTTTGGCCATGGCTGCTGCGGACGCAGTCGCTGCCTCAGCCAGAGGAGCATGCTTGCCTTTTAATTCGGCTACCAGCTTGGTGGATTGTTCCAGTCGCTGGGATAGACGAAGTGGATTGGCAGTCAGGTTGGCGATACGTTTGCCATCGGCTGCATCCCAGACACGAATTTCTCCATTCCAGTCTCCAGCGATAGCTCGATTCGTTTCATCACAGAAGGTAACCTGCAGGGCGATCTCCGGTAGGGCCTCAAAGGCTCTGAGTTGCTTGCCGTTCTGGTCCCATAGCTTAGTGACCTTGTCACGACCGCAGGAGAGCAGTCGACCGTCACGGGCAAATTCCACGGACATACAGCCGCCGCCATGAGCCCCCCAGTTCTTGACTTGCCCCCCGTTCTCCATCTCCCAGAGACGAATGGAACCATCTTCGCTGCAGGATGCCAGGATGTTGGAATCAGATCGCCAGGAAAGTCCTCGAATCGTGCGGCTGTGGGCCTTGAGTTGCAGGTATTGGCGACCGGTTTCCGCTTCCCAGACAAAGATGCCACCGTTCTTGTCACCCGTAGCCAGTAAGACGCCGTCAGGACTGAAACTGACACAATAGATCCAGCCAGTATGTTTCTTGGGGATCTCGTATTCCAATTCACCGGTAAGCGTTGAATAGACCCGGACCACCTTGCCGGAACTGCCTAGTGCAATCAAGGTTTGGTCGGCACTGATGTCAGCACCAAGCACGGTGTCTAGTTCGTCACCGACCTCGATAATTCGCTCGCCACTCTTGAGGTCCCAGACAATGGTTTTACCCAGGGCGGCACCACGTCCCCCACCGGCGAGCAGCAGGTTGCCGTTACGACTGAACTTGAGTGAATGGGCAATTCCTTCCGGGAAAGCAAGCGTTCCTACCAGGCCGAGCGTCTTGCTGTTGTAAAGCAGGATTTGTTTCTGGCCGGCAATGGCAATGATCGGTGCCCAGGGATTGGAGGCGATGGCGGTGACGGCACCGGTTCGCGTGGTGTGGGTAAGTGGTTCCAGGCTCAAGCGTCCTGGCATGGGGACGACTTCAGGCTTACCACCTGGAGCTGCCAGGGCGAGGTTAAACTTGGGCTTCTTGGATACCAATGGCTTGCTACCGGCATTTTCCGGTGCCCCTGCGTCGATCCAGTCGCGGATCTGGTTCAACACATCCGTCGCCATCTTGTCCGACTTGGGTGGCATGAACGGCTCGGAATCATGCGTCACGAGCAGGTACAGGTAGCTATCGTCAGCGCTTCCTGGTTCGATCACTTCCCCGGAGCTTCCGCCCACCATCAGGCTCGTGTAGCTGCTCATATCGAGGCCACTGCTTTTCTTATTGGGGTTGTGGCAACTCAGGCACTTGGCTCGAAAAATGGGCATGATGTGGTCATCGAAAGTAATCTTATTGGCTTTCTTGCCAGCTTCTTTTTTCTCTTCAGCCTGGATGGCCGTCAGTTGTGAAAAAAGAAATGCCAGTCCCAATGCGATTCGGATCGTTGAATTATTGCTCATCGTTGAGTCTCGTATAACAGAGTTTTACTATTGGATATAGCGAAAGGGTAGGTAGGAAATAACAGGCGTAGCCATGTTGAATGGAAGCCATGTTTAGTGGTTGAAAAGAAATTCCTGTGAGTTAAGCAGCGACCAGAAGATATCTTCCACCACTTGCTGATGCTCTTCCGTTTTTGATGCTTCCAGGATGGAGCCTAGTGATTTCAGTTCGGTGGCCGTCGGCTTGCGACTAAGGCAGCGAACATAGAGGCTTTCAATCACGCGTTGTGGATTTGCCTCCAGGGTGAGGACTTTGATCAGGTCATCCGCCTTGGCCACCACGGCGTCAGCTTCCTGCTTGGCCTTGGTTGCAGCGACCTGCTCAGCGGTAACGGTTGCCAGGCCCTTCTTGGCTGTTGCCAGGCCTTCTTCGGCGGCTTTACGCTTGGCTTCCAGTTCAGCGGCACCCTTGGTTGCCTGTTCGGCAGTCGCCTGCAGATCCTTGTTGGCAGCATCTTTCTGGGCGGCCTCCGCAGCTTGCTTTTGCTTGGCAGCAGCATCCTGCTGAGCCTTGGTCGCAGCGGCCAGGACGGTTTCGGCAGTCTGCACGGCAGCTTGCGCCTTGGTCACTTTTTCCTGGACGGCGACCAGGTTTTTCATGGCAACCTGCTGTGTCTGGACTGCGGTGGCCCTGGTCTTGGTGACAGCATCGACAGCGGCTCGTTTTTCCGCGAAGCTTCGTTCCACCAACTTGCCCGTCTGTATCTTGCTGTTGGCTGTCGTGCCATTGATCAGGTGCAGTGCCTGCGACAGGTTCGGTTCCATTTTCACTTCACAGGAGCAAACGCTTTCACGCTTGGCACGGCCAAACGTAGTCAGGAAGTAGCTGCTCGTATTGCCATTGGCAATCTGTACGGCACGGGCACCGAGAGGTAATCCCGGGAACTTGTCCTTGGTCTCAGTGACCTGGCTAATTGCATCGTAAAGGACCTCGGCACGAATGCGTCGAAGGGCACCATGCGAAAAGTTGCTTAGGTCACTTGCATTAGACTCATTGGTTTGCGTCGACAACTGGTAGGTGCGAGACATGCAGATATCCCGGACCAGTTTCTTGAAGTCATAGTTGTAGTCGGTAAAACGCTTTGCCAGTTCCGACAGCAATTCTTCGTTGACGGCAGGGTTGCTGACACGCACGTCGTCGACCGGTTCGATAATGCCGCGACCCATGAAATGTGCCCAGACGATGTTCGCCAGGTTGCGGGCAAAATACGGGTTCTCTGCAGAAGCCAGCCACTTTGCCATCACGACGCGACGATCTTTGCCACTCACTTCCGGCTGTTCGCCACCGAGGAACTTCGGCTTCATCACCCGGCCACCGACCAGGTGCTTAACTTCCCCGCTATTACTGTTAAAGACAATGGTTTCACGGGGATCTTCACCTCGCTTACGACCAATTTGCGAGAAGAATGCGCCGAAACTGTAATAGTCATTCATAGTCCAGCGGTCGAAGGGGTGGTTGTGGCACTGGGCGCACTGGATACGCATCCCCATGAAGACCTGGGCAACGTTTTCGGAGACTTTCAAGGTGTTGGTCTCGTTCTGGTAGTAGTTGGTCGCAGCGTTGGTGAACGTGCCACCGTTGGATCCGAGTAACTCCTGGACCATCACATCCATTGGGACGTTGCTGGCGATCTTGGACTGCAACCAGTTGTAATAGCGCAACATCGATTTGTACGTCACCTGTTGCGTGGTACGAATCGTGAGCAACTCGGCCCATTTCATGACCCAAATTTCGACGAACTCCTTGCGGTCGAGTAATTCGTCGATCAGCGATTCTCGTTTCTTGGGATCGGCACTGGCCATGAAACGTCCGTATTCATCTGCGTTCGGGAGGACCCCCACGATATCCAGGTAAACACGTCGCAGGAAAATCTCATCGGAACAGACTTCGGAAGGCGTGATACGCAGCTTGTTCAGTTTCTGGTGGACAAATTCATCCACGTAATTGAAACTGGGTGTCTTGGGATCCTTGAACTGGAGTCCCTTGGGCAAGACGACAAACTGGCTGCCCGTGGTGTGTGTTTCAAAACGTGCCATGATGAACGCTTCACCGCGTGCGTGTGCTGTGACGACACCTTTTTGATTGACTTCTGCGGATGTCGCGTTACTGGTCATGAAGACTGCCAACGATGTGACGTCACGGGTGGTTCCATCAGCATAGCGTGCCAGCGCATTCAGTTGCTGTTCGGTTCCGTCACCGTCCAGTACCGCGTTGGGTGGATACAGGTGGAGGCTTAGTACGGCAGGGACCTCTCCCGGATCATCCGGTACCGATGCATTCAGCCAACGCATCAGCGTTTGCCCAAGTTCATCGTCAGGAGAAAACCGCTTGCCACCGGTGTGCGGTGTGGCGCCGACTGATTTTTCCATCAGCAGGCAGTTGGCGGGATCGGCCAGGTTAATTCGACGTTCCGGTAACTCACGCGTAACACGAAAATAGTCCCCGGCAGGATCGAAACCAAACAGTGAAAGGCGAAAGCCGTCCTTGCCGCGAGCCGCACCGTGGCAGCTCCCGGTGTTGCAACCACCCTTCATGAAGATGGGCATGATGTCCAGCCGGAAACTAACCGGTCGATCGGATTTGGACTCGGCCACCTGGATCGGTACCACGACCTGATGCTCACCGTAGGCGACTGTTAACTTGGCTTCTCCGTCAGCCTGGGGATAGAGCGTATTGGCCTTTAATGTTACCGGTTCGGCCTTGTCCAGGCTGAACTTGGCATCGCTGGTGACGTCCCGCGTGATACCCGTGGTATCAACGGATTGCACGATGATTGCCTGGCGGTCCCGGTTGGATTTGAGGGAAACTTCCGACGGGTAGACCCGGATCTCGGTGATCTTTGCGGTTTCCGCTGCCTGGCTGGTTGCCAGGAAACCGGCGAGCGTCAATATCGCCAATCCCTGCAAAACAATTCGGGTAACAATTCGTCCGCAACGCATTTGATTTTCCCCTTGTTGAGGCAACCTTTACGTGATTGCCGGTTTCCACATGTCCTAACTTGATTTGTCTAGACCGGTATTTATTTTCTGCCGATGCAACGGTTTGCTATTCGCCGCCACCGCCACCGCCACCGCCAGCTGCCCCCTCGGTTTTTTTCTTGGCATCCAACCGCAGTTGCTGCAACCGGGTCAAGCGTACCTTCTTGGGAGCTTCAGGTTTCTTGGGTTCAGGTTTCTTGGCCACCACCGGAGCCGGTTTTGGCGGCTCGTTTTTCTTGGGAGGCAAAGGTTTGTCGACACGCAATTCCGTGGCCCCTACTCGGCTGTGGAGGATGGGCTCACTATGCTGGGTAATCATCACGCGACAGAAGATGTTCTTGTGCGTTCCGGCGCGTGTTTCCTTGGTAGTCTTGATGGGAAATACCAGTTCCTTGGTCTCCTTGGTAATCTCCAGTGGACTGGTCGTGGCACCGGCCGGGAGTCCCAGCAGTTCGACCTTGGCCTTGTCCGGAAATTCCTTCGACTGGTTGATCTTGCAGACAATTTCTGCGTCCTTGCCCTGTTCCGTGGCGGCACGTTGCATTTCAATTGCCAGGAAGGGTTCCGAGATTTCCAGCGTTGCCAGCTGGGAAGAAACCCAGGCGCTACCGCCGGCATTGGCCGAACCGATAATGTAGTATTTCCATTTCTTGATCCCGGCGCTGCCATTGGCACTGATCGGATAAAAGGCCTCGTTCTTGCCCTTGGGCATGTTGATCGAGCTCGTGGCATTGATCCCCGGTGGCCGGAAGGGCATTTGCAGGTTGATCTGTTCATCCCAACCCTCTTTCTTGTGAGCCACGATCTTTAATTGCATCGAACCATTGCGAACGATGGGAACCTTGGGCTCGATAATTTCCAGCCGGAAAGGGACTTCATCAACAACACAGACGGGGATTCGATTAACATCGACTGTCCAGTAGATGGATTGTCCGGGGCCACCTCGGATGAAGTCACCCCTGTTTTTGTACCCACCCTTGATGTCCTGCTTGGGGTCCGCGTGGCGGGCCGTGAAATCGATCAGCTTGCCGTCGATCGGGGCATCTGCGGCCGCCTCGAAGACAACCGGCATCGTGCTGGCATTGGATGGCATTGCCTCGGCATGGATCTTGATTCCAGCCGGCATGTTCTGGGGATCGAGGACGACGTCGCCACCAAAATTACTGCGGCTTACGGTCATTAAAGAAGCAAAACGATTTCCTCGCGGAACCACGATCCATTGGCGATACTGCGAATAACGCGCAACGCGTGGAATTCCCACGGCTAGGGTAGGCTTGGGCTGAGTCATCTCGATGCGATAAACGAAATCCTTGGCACCTCTACCGAGATGGTCCATGACGCGTAGCACGTATTCTCCGTCCGCAGGTACGCTGAACCGGAGGTAACTGTCCGGGCCCCGTGAGTCGTCGTTGCCACTAATGGTGCCACCGTCTGCCTTGAAGAGGTGGATGACCGGGTCCAGGCCGGAACGTATTCGCCGGGCAAAACATTCAATGTCCCAGACCTGGCCTTTCTTGGCAGTAAAGCGGAAACAATCAACATCCCCTTTCTTTTCGATGATGCCGTTGAAAGCGAGTGGCAGCTCAGCTGGGGTAGCGTTTTCCGTCTCCTTGTCGTTCGGTTCTACTTCCAGGACGTTTCCATGCGGAAAAAGCCGGAAAGGATTCGGTGATGGAGCAACCTGGCCATCTGCCTTGGGTTCCAGACCGTATTGTTCCACGGGTTCAGCGGGCAAATCGATGGTTTGAACCAGGTCCCCGCTGGGATCACCCAGGAAGGTCACCTTGGTCTGTTCGCCCATCTTGCCACCGGCTGGATAGACAGCGGTTGGTCGGGGAAAGGTTCCCACGTGAAGCCGATAACGTGAACTGCCACTGCCACCGTAAGCGCTCTCGCGAACCTCGATCGTGTACTTGCCATCTTCCGGTGCGATTGCCGATGCAATGGCATCCTGCCAGACCAGTGGAGAATCGTCTGCCGAGGCCAGTTCGAAACGCTTGCTATCCAGGATGGCCACGTACGGATCAAACAGCGTGGTCCCCAGTCGCATGGCTTCGACTTCGGCAGAAATGCGTTGCCCTTTCTTGGCTTCCACGACGAAGTAGTCAACGTCTTCGCTTTGCACGGTACCGGTGACGGTGATATTCAGCTGCAGCGACTGGGGCTCGCTGAATTCACTGTTGGGTTCTTTTTCGGGTATCGAGGCAAAGGGCCCAATGTAAAATGTCTTGAATTCGGAAACGCCACTGGCCGTTCGTACCTGGGCAACATGTTGGCCCATGCGGCAATCCGCAGCAACCTTGACCGTGGCCTTTGCGCTGGCGGCGGTTGCTTCCAGCTTCAAAACTTCAATGCCGGGGCTATAGAAAAGGATTTCCTTGGCGTCAGCCATTCGTGCGCCATTGAAAGAAAGGATGGATTCAACGCCTCGCTGAATCCCGCGAGGTTCAATGCCACTGAGCGATGGTGAGGCAGCCTGTAGGCTGGTGCCTAGCAGCATCAGCAAGGCGGCGATAGCACTCAGGACTCGTTGTTGTTGGTGTCGCATGCTTCCATCCATTTCTAGTTTCAATGCGTAAGGAAATACTTTTCGTTATAAACAGCAAGCCATGCTCAGGAATGAGACATGGCTTGCAGCAATCATGTACCGTGTTGGCCACCAGAGTTTCCGGTGGCCGGTGTCTATTCGTGCTGACTAAGCCAACAGCTCTTGTCGGACTTTTCCACCATTGACGATCTCGATGGGTCGGTCGCCAGGTGCCATGAGCTCCTTGTCCGACGTGATACCCATGCACTTGTAAATCGTGGTGGCCCAGTCTTCCACGTTCAGGGCGTCTTCTTCAGGTTCGCTGGCCGTCGGGTTGGACAGGCCGTAAACAGATCCCTTCTTGATGCCGCCACCAGCCATCAGTACGCTGAATACCTTGGGCCAATGGTCACGACCAGCACTGCCGTTGATCTTCGGCGTGCGGCCGAATTCACTGGCCGTGCAGACCATGGTGGAATCAAGGAGTCCGCGATCATCCAAGTCGCGAATCAAGGCGGCGTAGGCCTGGTCGAATGCGGGCATCGAACCCTTGAAACCATTGGAAATGTTCGAGTGCATGTCCCAGCCACCGTAGGTGAGCGTGACAAAGCGAACGCCGGCTTCCACCAGGCGTCGAGCCATCAGCAAGCGAGCACCCGCAGTGTTGCGACCGTAAGCGTCTCGCAGCTTGCCGTCTTCCTTGTTGATATCAAATGCCTCGCGTGCCTTCTGCGAGCTAACCATGCTGTAGGCTCGTTGGTAGAACGAGTCGACGGCATCCAGCGAGTCACCTTTTTCCTTGTTCTTGAAGTGGTCGTTGACCGCATCCAAGATCTTGCGTCGACGCGCAAAACGCGTGTCATCCACACCGCCCGGCAACTTCAGATCGCGGACGGTAAAACCGCCGCTGGCCGGGTCGGAACCCAGGCTAAACGGTGCGAACGAGGAACTGAGGTATCCCGTTCCGGCAAACACGTTCGGCTGGCTGGGAATGCAGACATAAGGAGGCAGGTTATTGCGGGATCCAAATTCATGACTGACGACCGTACCCATGCTGGGGAACTGTAACGCAGGGCTCGGACGGTAGCCCGTGAACATGTTGTGCGTGCCACGTTCGTGAGCTGCTTCGCCGTGTGACATGGAATTACAAATGGTAATCTTGTCAGCGATCTGGGCGGTCTGCTTGAGAGTTTCACCAATACGGTAACCAGGAATCTTGGTGGCGATTGAATTCATCGGGCCACGGTATTCCAGCGGTGCATAAGGTTTGGGGTCAAACGATTCCTGGTGCGCCATGCCACCGGGGAAGAAAATAAAGATGACCGACTTGGCGGTCCCTTCTTTACTCTCGTAAAACTTTTGGTCTGCCTGCGCTTGCTGCATTCGGTAAAAGTCAGCGAGGGTGATCCCAAGGCCACCGAGGAAGCCAACTTGCATGAAACCGCGACGACTTACGTTATTACCTGTGCACCTCATGGAATTTCCTCTCCGTATAATTCATTCACTGTGAAGTAATGAGCTACCACTCAATGTGTCGGTCTGTCTTGACCAGGTGGGCCTGTTGGAAGTTATCGGGAAGTTCGAATTTGTGACGCATTTGGATCTTTCTGAAAAGCGTTAAATTCGAGTTTTAAGATAACCGACTCCACCGAAAATGTCAAAAAGCATTTACGAACGTTGATGGATGTTAAAGGAAAATTTTAGGGATTAGAACCACTCTTGCGAGGGGGTCTATGCCGATTTGTCATCCAGCCAATACCCCAGTCTACCAGGTACCCATTAGGTGGTCGGTTCATCGTGGGCAGTGAGTTCGTCACGAAGCACTCGTATTTCCCTGGGAGCCTCGATCCCGAGGCGGACTTGGTCGCCTGAAATTCCGACGATCTTGATGGTGATTGAATCTCCTAGATGCAGTATTTGGGTCTCTTTACGTGAAAGAACAAGCACCAGCTAGACCTCCGTGAATAGGGGTGAAAAGGTCGAAGCATCCTGCTCGACCGAGAACGTTGAAAGGGTTAAGAATGCCTCAGGCTGCCTGGGGTTCAGGTTGTTGATGCGTGCGAACATGCTTGAGCGTAGGACCTTCCACCTGAATATGCTGCCGTCGCCCGCCGGCCGAGTCGTAAAATAGAACGGTGTTGCGGTCGGTTTCCCAGACAGCGGTCAACTTCACACTGCGCGGTCCAAAAAGGCAGTAAAGCATCCCGCAAGGCTTGCCAAGGCGCGTGAGAATCCTTTCAGACATGTGGAAGACACCGGCTTCCAGTTGGTTTTGATCGCAGATGTACTCATAAACATAGTTGCGTAAGTCGCGGACGTTAGCAATTCGAACAGTCGTTGCCGGCATAGTCGCTTACCTCGTATGATGCTGCAGAACCGGTGAGGCCAGTTCTGATCTATGAAGGGGATGGTAAATTCCAGATAGATAACATGAGATACTTAGGTCTAATGCGTAGTATCGGTAAAATAGGTAGATAAGTTTGGTTTTCCTTGGCAGGGGCAGTTTGAACATGCTAGGCCCCCTCATTAGAACTAGTTGTCTTCGTGTCGAGTTACCTCCAGGTAATGCTGGTCATCGTGTCGGCGACCGGCTAGGATGGTCAACGCGCTGGCAGTGGTCAGGCTGAAACAACCATTCGGAAAAACTCAAAGAAAAATGAGGAGGTGTGTTCGATGCTGCACAAGATCAAAAGCATGAGCTATTGGGCGCTGGGCTTGGGATTGATGGCGACCTGGATGGTGTTGTCACCTGCGGTTCAGTCGGCGGAATTCGTGTTGCAGCAGGATGACAAGGGAATCACGGTAAGCCGAAACGGCAAGCTACTCACGCGGTATCTTGTGTTTTCCGGCGCTAAGCCGATCCTCTGGCCGTTGATCGGACCTCATGGCGAGGAAATGACGCGTGGTTATCCGATGCGTGAAGCCATTGATACCGAACGCAGTGACCATGTCCACCATCGCTCTTTCTGGTTTACACACGGAAACGTAAATGGCATCGATTTCTGGAGTGAAAACAAAGACCATGGCAAGATCATTCATAGAAAATTTGAACAGGTCCAGGGAGGCGATCAGGCAGTGATCGTCAGCCGTAATGACTGGATGTCTGCCGATGGAAAGAAGGTTTGCGAGGATGTGCGGCGTTTGACCTTTGGTGGTCAGGGCAGTTCCTATTGGATCGATTTCGATACCACCGTGACGGCGTCAGCTGGTCCCGTCAAGTTTGGTGATACCAAGGAGGGGTCCTTTGGCGTCCGCGTGGCCGGGGCTATGAAAGTGGATTCGAAACCGGCGGGGCATGTGATCAATACCCATGGCGATAAGGACAAGGCAGCCTGGGGTAAGGCTGCACCGTGGGTTGATTACTATGGCTTGGCAACTCCCAAGGGCAAGGTCGTTGGTATCACCATCATGAATCATCCCTCCAGCTTTCGTTATCCGACGTACTGGCACGTGCGGACCTACGGTCTGTTTACGGCCAATCCTTTCGGTTTGCACCATTTTAAAGGAGATAAGTCGATTGATGGTTCGCACCAGATGAAGAAAGGTGAGACCATGACGCTGCATTATCGAGTGCTGGTTCATCCAGGAGATACACAGCAAGCCGGGGTGGCTGGCCAGTTCAAGAAATATCAGGCCCTCAAGAAAACGCCCCTTAAGTAGCCCGTCTCGTCTGAGAGAACCGTCTTTCGGAGTCAGTCGGTGGCAGGTGTGCCGGGGGGCATGGATGCCGTTTGCCAGTAGCGGTCGGCGGTCACTTCTTGGAAATGCTTGCAGTATTCTTCCGCGCGGTGGATCCGCTTGCGGTCCGTATCCGTTAATTGCCAGTTGGTCAGATGACGGCTGCGCATTTTTTTCTGTCGTTCCGGTGATGTTGTGGGACCCACGGTCCGCTCGATCTGGGCCGGAATGAGGCCGCGCTTGGCCAGGGACTGGTTTAATTCGATGCGACCAAAGGGGGGCGGATTGCCGACCCGGGTGGCATTTAACCGTGCGTACCAGTCAGCAAAGAGCTGGAATCGCTTGGCATAATCCGGATGCTGGGGTTTGATGCCTTCGACGCGGTAGGTCAACTGTACATCGGAGAGTGTCAGCACCTGGCTGGCCGCGTCATATTTTTCCTGGAACTGGGGCGCTAGTAAACGACTTTGGTTCACGGGAGCCGGGCCGGATTTAACTGCCGCGGTAAAAGCCATTAACTGGCTAGTGGTGATCGTGGTTTTGAACTTGCGACGCGTATCCAGCAATACTAGGGTGCCCTGGGGAATATTGAAAATCGTGATTTCTTCTCCCTCGGAACCCATAAAGTCGTAGATCATTTGGCCACGAAAGACAGTCAAGGTTTCCACGATGGGATCTGCATCGGTACCGGCAAATACATCGGTTTCCATGCGGAAATCTTCCGCTGATACCGAGTTTGAAAATCGTGTCAGAATGGTAGCTCCAACCGCGATCAAGAGTAGCAAGAGAGCCAGAATCGGTAGTCGTTTCACCAGGAGCTCCTTTCCCAGGATGGTTTGTTCCCAAGGGGGCAGAGAGTACTGGAAATGCCCCCCCGGTGTCCAGCGGAATCCAGGGTTGGATTTGCTAGCAGTCCAGGCATGAAAGCCTGTAGCCAGTTCGCTTTCTGTCGCTTGGAAAATTCCCTATACTGGCCCTTGGCCAGTGGCTAGGCTGTCTAGGTCGGGCAGTGGGAATGAATCACTCGGAATCTTTTCGTGAGGACCGTGGCGTGTCGGCTGGGCAGCGAATTTTAGTAACTGGGGGAAGTGGCTTTCTGGGTTCACACTTGTGTGAACGCTTGGTTGCGGAAAGAGCTCACGTTCTCTGCCTGGACAATTTCTTTACCAGCCAACGCGAAAACATTGCTCACCTGCTGAATGAACCCAATTTTGAACTGATCGAACATGATATTACCAAGCCGATTCAGCTCGATGTAAACCAGATCTATAACCTGGCTTGTCCTGCCGCTCCCGGACATTACCAATACAACCCCATCAAGACGGTGAAGACCTCGGTACTGGGAGCTATTCACGTACTGGGAATGGCTAAACGGTGTGGGGCAAAAGTGTTACAGGCATCAACCAGTGAAATTTACGGGGATCCAGAAGTCCATCCTCAGCCGGAAGATTATCGAGGCAATGTCAGTACGATTGGTCCCCGGGCCTGTTACGACGAGGGTAAACGGGCTGCGGAAACGCTCTTCATGGACTATCACCGGATGCACAAGGTGAATATTCGACTGGTGCGGATCTTCAATACCTATGGTCCACGCATGCATCCGTTTGATGGCCGAGTCGTATCAAACTTCATTTTGCAGGCCCTTGAGGGGCAGGCACTAACGATTTTCGGTGATGGATCGCAAACGCGTTCCTTTTGTTACCGTGACGACCTCGTGGATGGACTTCTCAAGATGATGGCTGCAGAAGATGATTTCACCGGACCGGTAAACCTGGGGAATCCCACCGAGTACACGATTCGTCAACTGGCAGAAACGGTCATTGAACTTGTTGGTAGCGAAGCCGGGTTGGTTTCCAAGCCCCTGCCCACGGATGATCCCGTGAGACGCCGTCCGGATATTACCCTGGCGCGTCGCCGGCTCCAGTGGGAGCCCTCGATTGAGTTGGTGGAAGGGTTGCAGAAGACGATCGATTGGTTTCGTGACCTGGATACCAGCCTCTACCAACCACCGACTCCCAATTACTAGCAGGGAAATCGAACTTTGCGGACGTGGTGTACCAATGGAAGCAACTGCGTGGTGCCGGGGGTAGTTTGCTGTCAACCGAGTCACTGCGTAGCCCGGCCAAGTTCAGTTGCGAGGATGGTTGGTACCCTTTCTGCTCAAGGATACGTATCATGAATCAGGATCCGAATGCTCGGCAAGGTCGAGGCGATGCTAATAATTGCTTTGTCTGTAGCCCCAGCAATCCTCTTGGCCTCCATGTACCGTTTCATCTCGACGGCGAGATCTGTCGGGGCCAGTTCACACCAGCAGCAGATCATTGTGGATACGACGGGATCACCCACGGCGGAATTATTTTTAGCCTGTTAGACGATGTCATGGCCAACTGGCTCTACCTGAACGGATTGCGTTGCTACACGGCAAAATGTGAAATTCGGTATCGTAGTCCGTTGCCTACCGGTTGCCGTGTGCTCCTGGTTGGGCAGTCTCTCGGGCAGAAACGCAAGGTTGCGATGATGGAGGGGATCGCCACTCGCGAGGACACCGGGGAAACCATTGCGCAGTGCGAAGCGAGTTTCCTGGTGCAGCCCTGACTTGGTCCTGCCTGGAATGAGCAGCAGCTAGTTAATGAGAATAAGTCTTGTTAGAAATCGCGTTTATCCAGCTGGATACATGGTCTGACGCATTAAGTCGGGGCCAGGATTTGCTTCCGGTTTTCTGTAGCGCGAGTTAATTAGAGCCATCAGGAACAGGGCGAAAGTCGGCAGAAAGCAATAATCAGATTGCACTGCTTTTTCTCGCCATCCTTGTTGACATCGTGTATCATTAGGGCTACGATACTTTTTTATAGGGTAAATGCCGCATGGGAAAAGTGAAATAAGCGGTTCTTTGCCCTGATCTTAAAGCGATGTACAGCGTTTTGAGCGATATTGAAGACTCGGTGGCTGCACTCGCAGGGAGGCTGGTTGGTAACGATGGTTGATGAATCTCAGGACGGCATAGAGCAGCCCACGGAGCCGTCACGATCACCGCGGACGTGGAAATCTGCGGAATTGTTTGGCGGCAGCAGGTTGATTTATATTGAGCATGCTGGTGAAACGTACCAGTTACGGATTACACGCCAGGGCAAGTTAATTCTGAATAAATAATTGAGTTGTCTTGAGGGTTCCTGGTTTCTTGGGGTGCCGATGATTTTCGGGTTCGGTTTCTCCTCGGCTTTCGTTGATTTGCCGACAGATCCCAGTATCATGATGGGCAACTGATTGCCACTTGATCGAGGAGAGTCTCTTTATGAATCCTTTTTGTTTAACGAAATCTGCTCGACGTATTGTTTCCTGGGCAGGTCTGTTTGTTGGTTTGTTAACGTGCCTGGTTGGCTGGACAAGCTTTTCTGTGCCGACAGCTGATGCGATGGAGCGGGTGCCGGATCGCCGTATTGCCCGTGGCGCACGCATGCGACGTGGGGAGAGTCCCCGTCCACGCCTGGGTGCTCGCATGTTGCGACGTTCCGGTTCTCAGGTGGCTTGGCGTTCCCTGTTTGACGGTAAGACACTTGGTGATTGGAAGAAGACGGAATTTGGCGGCGAGGGAGATGTGGAAATCAACAACGGCCAGATTAACATGGCCTTTGGTTATTCCATGACAGGTATCACTTACTCGGGCGAGTTGCCCAGGATGAACTACGAGTTTGAACTGGAAGCGGTGAAACTGGATGGCAACGATTTTTTCTGTGGCCTGACTTTCCCGGTAGACAAGGCCTATTGCAGTTTTATCGTAGGTGGTTGGGGTGGGACGGTCGTGGGTTTGTCCAGCATTGATGGGGCAGATGCCTCGGAAAACGACACGACAAAGTACATGGATTTCAAGAGAGGCCAATGGTATCGCATCCGGGTACGCGTTGAGCCTGAGCGTATTCGCACCTGGATTGATGATCGTGTTATCGTGGACCAGGTTACGAAGGGGCACAAGATTTCCATCCGTAATGAAGTGGATCTTTCCTGCCCGCTAGGGGTTTCGACATGGGAAACGAAAGCTGCCTTACGTAATATTCGGATCCGTACGCTTCCCTGACCAGGGGAGAAAGCCAGGCAATGATGATTCTTGATCCCCAGGTACCCCGGCCGCTGGACGAACATTACATGCGGCTCGCATTGCGGGAAGCCGAGGCGGCTGTTCAGGAAGAAGAGGTGCCGGTAGGCGCCGTGATAGTGCATGGCGAACGTATTGTGGCTTCGGCGCATAACCAGCGGGAGCAGTTACATGATCCCACGGCGCATGCCGAGATGATTGCGATTACCCAGGCTGCCGAGTCGTTGGGTGATTGGCGGCTTGAACACTGTACCCTTTACGTGACGCTGGAACCGTGCCCGATGTGTGCCGGTGCGATCCTGTTGTCGCGCCTGCCACGGTTGGTTTACGGTGCGGCCGATTCGAAGTCAGGATGCGTGGAATCGCTTTATCACCTGCTTAACGATGATCGGCTCAATCACCAGGTCCAGGTTGTGCCAGGAGTGTTAGCACTGGACTGCGGCTCCATCCTGACGGAATTTTTTCAGGCCCAGCGCCGCCTGGGTAAGAAGTAGCGGCGTTTTTCTTGCTGGTCCCAGCTAGTTACCCAGGTCCGTGGTCTTTAATTGATAGCTGGGGTTGGGCATGCTGGACTTAGCGTTGTCCGGGGTCATCAGCGATTGATAGGCAATATAGTCGATGCCGTCCGTAATAAAGGCCGTGTGACCATCGGCGAAACCGACCATCACTCCACCACGATGATTACTGGAAGGACGAGCGGCATACGGCATGAGTGCCGTGGGATTCAGGTCACGGATATTCTTGTTCATGGCTTGCCCGTTCATCTTGGAAAGCTCAGCTCGTAAGATGCCCTTGGTTTTTCCCGTTGGCGGTTTTGGCCACCACACCATGATGTTGCCGTAGGTTGCCTTGTGGTTGCGATTCTTGAGAATCTCGGCATAGTTTGCCACGGAGGTGGCATGGTAGAGGCCAGCCGCAGATACCGGCGTTGCTTGCTTGAGGGTTGTGCGGTGCCAGTAGAGGGCCTGGAGATTTTCACTGATGGCAATCGTATGAGTGGCGCCGTCAGTCAGTTCAATCATCCGCAAATGGACGCTGGGAGCATTCTGTCCATCAAAGAAAACCAGGTCCTGGAACAGTCCGTTGGCCTTGAGTAACTTGCGATTATTGAGCGGTACGCCACAGCCGGCATTTGCCACGTATGACGTTTCTGGTGCTTCGTCCAGCATCTGGGTTGTCGCCAGGGTGGTATCGCTGGGACAGGTAAAGGTTGGAATTGGCGGGATGAGCAACTGGGAGACGGGAACTTTTGGATTGTCCCAGTTCTTGGCGGTGGGTTCCTGGTCCAGGTAGGGTAGCAGGACGGTCATCCAGCTGACAGGTTTGTTTGCACCTGTCGGGATCGGTGTTGTATTCAGGTTCCAGCGGGCTTTCCATTCGCGAAAACCGGGATAACGTTCCCTGGCTTGGTGAAAGGTATTGACGGCCATGGCCAGTTGCCGGGTACGGTTTGCACATTGGGTACGACGTGCACTTTCGCGAACCATGCTCACCGCTGGCATCAGCAGACCCATCAGGATCCCAATAATCGTGATCACGACCAGTAGCTCGACCAGTGTAAAACCGGTTTGTCGTCGCGAACTCATAGAACCTCTCCTCTTCCAGAAACATCCGAGTTTTGCTGTACTGTCAAATCAGTACCAACGTCTATCATAGACTAATTACCTATTCTCACAAATTACAGTTGCTTCGTCTACTATTAAGATTCCTGGTGGATGATGGGATGATGGATTCGGGGCCTGGGGACTGGTTGAAAAACAACCTGCCGATTAAAGTTCTAGGACTTGGTTCGTGGTGTTTCCGGGGTAACCCGTTATTTTATCAGAACAGATTAACTGGCATGGATCCGTTTGATTTTCCCGAATTACGGCTCGACAGCGAATTTCACCAGCCGGGGTGTGCGAGGTCGACAGCTGGGGTGCTGGGTGTCCTGTTGGGTGCCTTCGGGGTCCATCGCTTTTATCTTGGTTACCGCTGGACCCCGCTGTTGCAATGTATCCTAACCGTCATTTCGGGTGGTCTGGCAGGATTCTGGGGTACCTGCGAAGGTCTCATGATTCTCACGGGCCGCATGCGATGCGATGCCCAGGGTAGACCATTGCAGAGTGCGTGCCTGGCCTACGTGCCAGCAGCATGTCCCCGCGTGGCGATGACAAAATATCAGCATTCGCGAACGTCTCCCTGGTTCATGACCCTCATGATTTTCTTCTTTCCGTTGAGTAACAGCCTGGTACTGGCTGCCATCTGGACGCTGTCAGGTTGGTCACTACCGGGTTTCCTGGGGCAGGTTCCAGACTTGATTCCTCCGCCGGGTGGTGAACATTGGGTCGTTGCCGAACCCCCGCTGGCCCTGGTCGTTGAAATGCTGGAGGCTGAGGTAGTGGACCAAGAGGAAATTACCTTCGAATTATCGCCACCTGCCTGGCAGGCTGATGCTGCCTCGCCACTGAGCGTGGCCAGCCTGAGCCATGCTTCCCGGGTACCTCGCCTGCCAATATCTATTGAGGAATCCTTGCCGCAGCCCGTGCTCACGGTAGTGCCAACAGCAGTCATGGTGGATCCGTTGCAACGGTTGCCTGCCCGGGCTATGCAGCCGCCTGAAAGCCGGTTGCCACGATTGTCGGAAGGTTTTCGCGAGCAGGAGAAACTTGCCACGCAACGGTTTTCAACGAAGCAAAAGTTGCAGGTCAGTCGGTTGGTACGGCAAGTCCCGCAGCAGCCTACCAGCGGTGGTGCCGTGGTGACTCCGGGAGTGGCCCAGCAACCGCTGGTACGGCCCGTGTATAACCCGAGCCCTGACTATCCGGAACAGGCCCTGCGGCAGGGACAGGAAGGCCTGGTCAAGATTCGTGTCCTCGTTGCGGCTGATGGTACGGTACGGTCAGCCCGGCTTCACGCATCCAGTGGTCATGTCGCTCTCGACACTGCTGCTTTGCGGGTGGTGCGCCAGTGGCGTTTCATGCTGACGGCCAAGAAGCCGGTCAAGAAACCAGTTGACGTGATTGTTCCGATCCGATTTCGGATCGAGTCACGCTAGGAAGTCGGGCATGGCAGCTCGAGCCTGTAGTACCTGTTGGCTACCAGGTGACGTTGAGTCCGGCATAGCCAGCAATTCCGGGCGTCCCAAAACCGAGCGCCTCGATGTATTGCTCGTTGGTCACGTTGTCGATTCGTCCAAAGAGTTCCCACTGCGGGTTCAATTGATAACTGCCAGCGAGATTCAGCAACAGGTAGTTATCCAGGACCGTGCCGCCGTAGCGCTGAGGTAGATCAAGCCGGTCGCCAACGACGAGCAGCGTGGCATTGAGCCGGGTCCGTTCATCAAGGGATTGGCGACCGTAAGTCAGGCTTGCTTTATGGTGCGGTCGTCGTGCCAGCTTGCCACCAAATTGGAGATCTTTTGCATCGGTACAGGTGTAATTGGCGGAGAGGGTGGACTGCTGTGTAAGGATGCAGGTTCCGGAGACTTCCACGCCTGTGGCCCGGGCTCGCCCGATGTTTTGGAGTGTGTTGGTAATGAAATCGTAATCAATCAGGTTCCTGAAATCGTTGCGAAAACAGGTTGCGTCCAGGATGATGACGCCATCCAGGAAGGACTGTTGCATCCCGATGTCCCAACCTCGGCTCCTCTCTGGCAGAAGTGCCGGGTTACCGCCGGTGAAAAAATTCTCGGCCAGTGCGGGAGCTCGAAAGCCAGTGCCAATACTACCGTGGAACTCACGCCCCGTTCCCGGGGTTAGGTAACGCGTACTGATTCGGTAGGTGGATGCGTTACCGGCGGCGCTATGGTTGTCCCAGCGGAATCCCGCGCTGGCAAACCAGTGGTCGGTTAAGGTGATTTGGTCCTGCAGGTAAACTCCCGTGTTGTATTGTTGTTGGTGTGGATTCAGGTTGCTCGAAGCGCTCTCGTGAAGATAGTCCACGCCGACGGTAACCAGTTGGTTTTCGGTAACGACCAGGTTGCTTTGCCAATCTGCCTGTCGAGTCTGACCATCGAATTCGGCCGGTTCAAAGGCAGGAAACAAGACTGCTGTATCCTGGCGAAGATAGTTCGTCTGACTAAAACCGATCTTGTTTTCCACCAGCCCATCCCAGTTCAGCGAACGGAGCTGGATGCGGTTCATGAACTGTTGGCTGAGATTGGCTCGCAGCAGGTCATCCGTGAAGCCCGCCGTGAAATCATAGGAATCGATTTCCAGGTCGCGATCGATGTAACGAAAGACATAATCCACGTTCAGGTTTTCTGACAGGTTCCAACCAAATCGACCGGAGAGATTGCCGTTGCGATGACGGTCTGGTTCCGTGTTGCCATTAAGAACGCTGGCTGCCGAAATGCCATCGGTGTGTGAATAGCCACCGCTGACCGAATAATAGCTGGCCGCATTTCCGCCACTGATGGACAACGAAGTGCGTGCCGTGCCGAAACTGCCCCCCATTCCACTGGCGCGAATCGAGGGAGGACCCTCGCCACGCTTGGTAATGATATTAATCACGCCGCCCAGGGCATCGCTGCCGTACAGGATACTCTGGGGACCGCGGAGGATCTCGATGCGCTCAATGTTGTCTGCCGATAGTGAGGAAAAATCAAATCCACGGTTGGGATGGCTGGGGTCATTGATAGGAATCCCATCCATCAGCACCTTCGTGTGCTGGGAGTTGGCACCTCGCAGGAAAATGGATGTGGCTCCACCTGATCCTCCGGAGCGTATTACATCCAGTCCCAGCTTTCCTCGTAATACCTCGGCAACACTCGATTGCCGCGTCCGAGTGATCTCGGCCTCATTGATGACCGTGTAGGAACTGCCGACCTGATTCGCATCCGTTTCAGATCGATTGGGTGTCAACAAGGTTCCCGTGCTGAGTGGATTGGCGGGAAATGGACTGGGACGTCCTGGTACCACGGTTTCCGGTAATTCCACGATGGGCGGTTCATCCTGGCACCAACCGATAGAAAGCGGTATGCCGCTGAATGCAACGAACAGGATGAAAATGGGTGGTAAAGTCCCGACATGCCAGGAGGAAAGTCTCGATGTGTCTTGGGATCGCTGCAAGGGACTGTTTCCGGGATGAGTTTTTGTGCAACCGTAGAGAAAGACAGGTCGTTAGTCTTGTACATCGACCTGCTGAAGATCAGGAGGTTTCTCGGATTGGTTTAAAGCGGAAGGTTTACATAATTTACCTAGCTTAGAGCGGTCAAACGTGAACTTTGCTAGCACTCGGGTACAGGCCCCCTTTGCGGTACCCTTGCCTCCTGTCTGCCGGTCGGTTTTACTGCAAGAGTTGGTTTGCGTTTCACCCACCTGAATGACTTAACGAAACACCATGACGCACTTGTATTTTGACTATAATGCGACGACCCCGATCGCTCCTCAGGTCCACCAGGCGATGGAGCCGTTTTTGACCCGTCATCACGGGAATCCATCCAGTAGCCATGGTCCGGGTCGTTTCTGCCAGGAGGCGGTTCAACAGGCTCGTGAGCAGGTCGCTTGCTTGCTGGGATCCCAGGCGGACGAGATTGTTTTTACCTCGGGGGGCACCGAGAGTAATAACCAGGCGCTCAAGGGAGTTTTTTGTCGCGAGAATCCCGGTGGATCCGGGCACCTGGTGATTTCTTCACTGGAGCATCCGGCGATCGTGGCCCCAGCGAACTACCTGGAACGTTGTGGTTGTGAGGTAAGTGTCGTGGGTTGTGATGCCCAGGGGGTCGTTTCACCAGCGGAGGTGGAAGCGTTGTTGCGTCCTGACACTCGCCTGGTGAGTGTCATGCATGCCAACAATGAGATTGGAACGATCCAACCGATTGCTGAAATTGCGGAGATCTGTCGGGCTCGAGGCGTGCTTTTGCACACGGATGCGGCACAGAGCATGGGGAAGATCTCGACCCAGGTGAACGAGTTGGGAGTTGACTTGTTGACCATCGCTGGACATAAGCTTTACGCTCCCAAGGGTGTGGGGGCGTTATACGTGCGCAGTGGAGTGGAGTTGGAACCGTTCATGCATGGAGCCAGTCACGAGTTCGGCAGGCGCGCGGGTACAGAAAATGTTCCCTACCTGGTGGGACTGGGACAGGCTGCCGAGTTGGCCCGTGATGGGCTGGCAGGGATGCAGGATCGCGTGGGGCCGTTGCGTGATAGGTTGAGAGACTTACTGGTTGCGGGCGTGGGGGCAGGATTGACCTGTAATGGGGCGGAGGCACTCTGTTTGCCTAATACTCTCAGCGTGAATTTTCCCGAAGTTACGGGAGGGGAATTACTGGAACGGGTGCCACAATTGTGTGCTTCGACCGGTGCTGCCTGTCACAGCGGTGAGACGACGCTATCGAGCACCCTGGCTGCCATCGGCTTGCCGCCGGAAACGGCTCGTGGCACGGTACGCTTGAGCCTGGGGCGTTCTACCAGCCAGCAAGATGTGGAACAGGCTGCCAACTGGTTGTTGGCCGCCTGGCAGGAACTGCGTTAATCGCGAACGTTGATATCAAGCAGGGTTCAACCAGACAGGATTGAGTGAGGGGTATGCCGGTGAATCGACAGAGTACAGGAGTTCCTGGGCTGGATGCGTTACTTGGTGGTGGATTTCTACCAGGGACCTTGACGGTGGTGGTCGGTGCCACGGGCATTGGCAAGACGCAACTGGGGCTCCAATATGCCCAGGCTGGCCTGGCTGCCGAGGATCATGCCGGTATCATCCTGGACCTGGGGGCCCGCGGTGACTCGCAGAACCACGTCGATTATGCCGAGCGCATGCATTCCCGCGTACTGGAGCCGACTCCCGCCCAGGCGCCAACGGATTGGAATGAGTTATTTCACCCGGGGCGAAATCACGGAGATTATCTGCACGTTTTCGATTACCAGGGGCGCCGTGTAACTCGCCAGGATTTGCAATGGGAAGAGTGGCACGAATGGCAGGCGGAATTGAATCACAAGTTGCGTCGTACGATCACGTTCCTGTACGGAAATTTTGTCCGGGGGGTCCGACGGCTAGTGGTAGACGGGGTGGAGCCGGTGGGTCGACCTAATGACTCGATTCAGTTGAACCTGTTTGAGTATGTTTACCACCAGGTGGTTCGTAAGGAGGCCGAGTGGGTAGCTCGTGACCTGTTTCGCCAGCGTTACCGAGAGCTTTCAGAACAGGTAAGTAATCATGCTTATGATTCGCAGACCCTGGGTAGCCTGTTGCTCTACACTTCTCATGAGTCGATGTTGCACGAGATGATAGAACGCCCGCTGGATGAAGGAGATGCCCTGTCCAATGCGAACACGTTGATTTACATGGGCAAGGTGCGTGAAGGAAATCGTATGGGGCGGGCTCTCTACGTGGCCAAGCATCGCGGCAGTGCCTGCAGCGATGACATTATTCCCTACGAGATCAACGATGCGGGACTTCAGATCCAGTCCGATTAATCCTGCTCGAGATCCGCAACGGTCTATCCGTTGGACTGGATCGTGTGGGCCTTGGCCATGGCATCTTCAGCCATCTGGATGTACTGCTGGTTCTGGGTACCGGCGAAGGCTCGTTGATAGGTCACGCTCATAGCGGTGTAGTTAAAGGCTTCGTTGGGCTCCAACTCACAGGCCTTTTCCCCATGTCGTACCGCTTCCTCGTGCTTGTTAACGCGTCCGTAGACCACGGCTAGCGTGAGGTGTGCGAGTACAAAATTGTCATCCTGTTCAAGGATTTCATGCAGCTTGGCAATTGCCTCATCGAGGTTGCCAGCATCCTTGAGTTTTTCGGCTTCATCATACAGCGTGTGAAGATCACTCATGGGTAGGTTCCTGTCGGAAAATGTTCATTAGTTGCGGGAGCATGGTGTTACCAACCGGCTTAACTTAGAGCGGCCTGGGCAGCGGCAAGTCGCGCGATGGGAACTCGGAATGGCGAGCAACTGACATAGTTGAGCCCCACCTGGTGGCAGAAACCGATGGAAGCCGGATCGCCGCCATGTTCACCACAGATACCGACCTTGAGGCCCTTCTTGGTGGCTCGTCCCTTCTGGACTCCCATGGCGACCAGTTGGCCGACTCCCGTGGTATCCAGCGACTGGAAAGGATCACCTGGCAGGATTTCTGTCTTCAGGTAGTCCGGCAGGAAGGTATTGATGTCATCGCGACTGTACCCGAAGGTCATTTGGGTCAGGTCATTGGTACCGAAGCTGAAGAAATCGGCGTGTTCAGCTACTTCATCCGCGGTTAATGCAGCACGTGGAATCTCGATCATGGTTCCGATCAGGATATCCAGGGCCCGCGTGTATTTCTTCTTTTCCTTAACCTGGGCGACGACTTGTTCAGCGCGTTCACGCAATAAGCGGAGTTCGTTGGCCGTACCGACCAGTGGAATCATGATTTCCGCTTTCGCATTGACTTGTTTTTTCTTGCAATGAATCACGGCTTCCACGATCGCCGTCACTTGCATATCCAGGATTTCCGGGTACGTCACACTGAGTCGGCAACCACGGTGTCCGAGCATGGGATTGGCTTCATGGAGTTGGTCAACCCGTGTCTTAACGACGGCCGGCTTGATGCCCATGTGTTTTGCCAGTTCCTGTTGACTCTTGGTGTCATGGGGTACGAATTCGTGCAACGGTGGATCCAGCAGTCGAATCGTGACAGGCAGCCCTTTCATTGCGGTGAAAATGCCGATGAAGTCCTTGCGTTGGTAGGGCAGCAGTTTCTTCAGTGCTGCTTGGCGACTGGCCTGGTCTTCTGCGAGGATCATTTCCCGCATGGCGATGATACGATTGTCCTGGAAGAACATGTGTTCTGTACGGCAGAGTCCAATACCCTGGGCCCCGAATTCACGCGCTCGAATGGCATCCTCAGGGGTATCCGCATTGGTGCGGATGTCCAGCGTACGATGCTTGTCAGCCCATCGCATGATTTTCAGGAAATCACCAGAAAGTTTTGGTGTTTTCGTTTCGACGGTACCGGTCATCACTGCTCCGGTTGAGCCATCGAGGGAGAGGGTGTCTTTGTGGGTAAAGACCTTGCCCCCAATCGTGATCTTACGGGACTTTTCGTTGATTTGTACCTCGCCAGCGCCGGCGACGCAGCAGCGTCCCCAGCCACGGGCTACCACGGCAGCGTGACTGGTCATACCACCAGTACTGGTCAAGATGCCAGCTGCACTATGCATCCCGTCAATATCTTCCGGACTGGTTTCGTTGCGAACCAGCAGAACCGATTCACCTGCTGCGGTTCTTTCCACGGCTTCCTCGGCTGTGAAAGCCAGCTTGCCCACGGAAGCACCGGGAGATGCTGGCAGACCACGTGTCAGGACCGTTGCTGATTCGAGGGCGCCGGCATCGAAACTAGGCAGCAGTAACTGCGTGAGATCGTTGGCCGGGATACGGCAGAGAGCCGTTTTCTCGTTAATCAGTTTTTCCTTTACCATGTCGCAGGCGATCTTTACCGCTGCGGCGCCGGTTCGCTTACCGGTACGGGTTTGCAGCATGTAAAGATGGCCTCGTTCGATGGTAAACTCGATATCCTGGATGTCCTTGTAGTGTTTTTCCAGGATCGTTTTGATTTTGAGCAACTGGGAATGGACCTTGCGATTCCACTTGGGCATTTCGGCCACGGGTTGGGGGGTACGAATCCCGGCGACCACATCTTCTCCCTGGGCGTTGATCAAAAATTCTCCATAGAACTTGTTTTGTCCGGTTGATGGATCGCGTGTGAAGGCAACCCCGGTTCCGGAATCATCGCCCATGTTTCCGTAGACCATCGATTGAACGTTCACGGCTGTTCCCAGCAGGCCGCGAATATTCTCGACTTCCCGGTAGCGTACTGCCCGCGTCGTGTTCCAACTTGCAAACACGGCTTCAATGGCCAATTCGAGTTGGCGATAGGGGTCCTGGGGGAAAGCATGGCCCGCGTACTTGCGATACACCTTCTTGTATTCCTGGCACAGTTTAACAAGGCCCTCGGTCGGGACATCCGTATCATCCTTGACCCGGTATTGCTTCTTGATCTTGCTGAACGCTTCTTCGAAATGCTTGTGGTCGATTTCCATGACCACGTCGCCAAACATATTGATCAGACGTCGATAGGCGTCGTAAGCAAACCGTGGGTTTTGAGTGCCTTCAGCCAGTCCCTTCACGGAGACGTCGTTGAGTCCCAGGTTCAGGATGGTATTCATCATGCCTGGCATGGAGACCGCGGCACCACTTCGGACGGAAACGAGCAGTGGATTCTGTTGGTCTCCGAATTTCTTGCGGAGTTCTTTTTCCAGCGTGGCGATGTTGCGCTTGACGTCCGCAGCTAGCTTGACCGGCAATTGCTGGTTGTTCCTGTTGTAAGCGTCACAGACCTTCGTGGTGATGGTAAATCCAGGGGGGACCGGTAATCCAATGCCTGTCATCTCGGCCAGGTTCGTTCCCTTGCCGCCCAGCAATTCCTTGCTGACGTTGCGTCCCTCGGTCCGTGTTTTACCAAAGTAATAGATCATCTTGCCCAGTTGGGACTTACGCTTACTGCTTGTCATGTTTGTTCTCTCTCGAGGTGTGGAAATACCCAGGTGTCGCGAACGGTAAGTTGCGTGAGTCCTGGAAGGTGTTTCTTGGGATCATGTCGCAGATTTGAGAGTTTTCTGATAAGCCTCAGATGTTACTCAACAAGATAGATCAAATCTGCCTGGAAAGGAGCTGTCGGCTTTTGTCCAATGGGGCAAAAGTAAAACTCTCGTGTAGAGACTATAAGTCTAACAAGGGACAGGTTTAGCGTCAATTGGCGAATTTTCCAGCAGTTTTCGCGTATCTGGTTTTCCTAGCGGTCAACCAGCCCTAGATACCGGGCCGTTTGTTCGGCCTGCTCCAGGTTTCCAATCGCCATGTAGTCTGCTTCCAGGTTGCGCAACATGCGCACGACGGTTTCTCGCCTGGGGCTTGGGGTTAATGCGGTCTCGGGGTCCAGTGAAGGAACGATTTCCAGTAGTTGTTCCAGCGTCAGGATCTTTCCACCACCGAAAGGGTCCAGCAGGATGTCCTTCTTGGGAGTGCCGGCAGGAGCCTGGGAACCATCGTACTTGACCATGTACCGGCCTGGGACAGGGACGCCGACAAACGGCCAGTCCAGGCGGTCAGCGACGGCTACTACCACGTGGGACAGCAGGATGGGCAGACCCTTGCGAGTTTGCAGGACTTTTTCCAGGGAACTGTTCCTGGGATGGTCATATTCGGCCTTGGCCCCGGTGAATCCATGCTGCTGGAAGAGGACCTGCTGAATCATGGCTACGGCCTGGGCCGGGGGAACTTTTTCGAGCGAGACGTTGGGGCCCAGGAGCTTACGCACCCGATTGGCAAGTTGATCCAGTTGTCGAGTGAGACTCGCGTCGTCGACCAGTGGGTCGACAATCCTGGCAATCGAGATCATGGCCAGGTCGAGGTTGATGGCGTTTTCTGGTTGGAGTCCCAGGTGTTGAAACTCTCGATGCAGCCGACGATGCTGGATCTCCCTGGCCAGTTGCCGGGCTCGAAATCGTCGCTCTGGATGAGGATCGCGTTGAGCCTGTAGTAGCCATGGTAGCGCTGGCCAGCCAGTTGTCAGCAGCTTGGTCTGGGCCTGTTGTCGACGGACATACTGGCGGCTTCCCAGGTCCTTGATCCAGCCTCGGACCTGTTTTTTTTGAGCGGCTGTCAACGCTGGTACGGTTGAAGCAGCAATCGCCGGTTGAACTTTTGCGTCTGCCCAGGCAGTTACCAGGATCAGTGCGCAGGTCCCGGCTGCCAGCACACCGCTTGTTGATTGCAGTACCCGGGTGGCTGGTTGCATGGATGAATCCGTTGCTGAATAGTATGCCTCGGCAGGTCCTGTAAAGATGGTAGTATGATAACGCTTTGAAGCCGGGGAGTGTATCCAATTATGGATGGAAACCTCGAATTGAGCTGCCTGCAACCCTGGATAGAGGTAAGACACTCTCGTGGAGACTCCCGTCTTGGAAGATCCGGACCTGTTGCGTAAGGGGCGAGTTGACTCGATCCTGCCGCTGGCGATTCTTTTCGAAGGATCGTTGGTCCTGGTAGCCTGGGGGCTCAGCTGGCTATGGGGTCAGTCATTGTGGAAACATCTGGCAGATGCAACGGCTGCACAATACTTCCGCTCGATCCTGCTAGGACTGTTGGCCACTCTACCTTTGCTGGCCAGTTTACTGGTATCCCGGAGATTGCCTGGTGCCGCCTGGAGGCGGTTGCGGCAGGTGGTTGACGACCAGTTGCTGCCGATGTTTGCGGGATCTTCCTGGTGGGGATTACTGCTGCTCTCCGTGGCTGCTGGACTCGGGGAGGAATTGTTGTTTCGAGCCGTGTTGCAAGAGTCAGTGGCAGGCTGGCTGGGCGGGGAATTTGGGGGTTGGTGGGCCCTGGTAATCGTTTCCTTGTTGTTTGGGATTTGTCACTGGGTGACACCTGCTTACGGTGTTTTTGCAGCGTTGGTCGGTGCTTACCTGGGCCTGCTGTACTGGAGCAGTGGAGGATTGGTTGCTGCCGTTGTGGCGCATGCGGCTTACGATTTTTTCGCACTGATGTGGTTGTTGCGTACGGTGGTTCCTGGGGGCGGTCAGCCTCGTGACTAATAAAAAAAGCGGTGGTCCCTTTGGGGACCACCGCTGAAAGATCATGTTGCAGTACCGAATCATCACCCTGGTGTCTTATTCACAGCAGCGTGTCGACAGCAGTTTCTGTCGCAGGTGACCGATTGGTGAGCAGCAGGCGTTGACAGGTACCTCGACGCAGATCACGCGTGGTACGCATTTGGTGACCGTGTAGGGTACTGTCTTGGGAATGCATTTTGCCACCCGTACCGTCTTGGTGTAGTGCACGGGTTTGCAGACCGTGTAGGGAACTTTCTTGACGCGAGTTTCCTTCTGGTAATTGCAGACCGTGTAAGGCACCTTCTTGGTAACCTGTTCCTTGACCATGCGACAGACACGGTAGGTGCAGGTCTTGGTCTTTTTCTCTTTGACCATGCGACAGACACGATAGGTGTAGGTCTTGGTCTTTTTCTCTGGCACCATACGACAGACGCGGTAGGTGCAGGTCTTGGTCCGTTTTTCCGGCACCATGCGACAGACACGATAGGTGTAGGTCTTGGTCTTTTTTTCCGGCACCATGCGACAGACACGGTAGGTGTAGGTCTTGGTCCGTTTTTCCGGCACCATGCGGCAGACACGGTAAGTGCAGGTCTTGGTTTGCTTTTCCGTGACATAGCGACAAACCGTATAGGGAATGGTTTTCTTGACAACCTGTCGATCGTAACGGACGCAGGGTACTTCGCGTTTCTGGATCTCGGGGACCCAGACGCGTTTGCAAACCTGTCGCGGTGGACACTGGATTTCCTCGATGCGACATTTCCCCGGGATGTAGACACAGCGCTTGCTGCAGTCATCCATTGTCCAGCAACCGGGATCCTGCACGCGGCGACGGATGACGCGGCCAGGGCGTTCAGTCATTTGCGTTTCCCAGCGTCCCGTGCAGACCTGGACGGTCTTGGTGTAATGAACCGGCTTGCAGACCACTTCACACACTTCCCGTTCACGAGTTTCGTAGACCGGTTTGCGGACGTACGAGCAGATTTCTCGAGTCTTGGTTTCCCAGACAGGCTTGCAGGCCGTGTAGCAGACTTCCCGTGTCTTGGTTTCCCAGACGGGTTTGCGAACCGTATAGCAGACTTCCCGTGTCTTGGTTTCCCAGACGGGTTTGCGAACGGTATAGCAAATTTCCCGTGTCTTGGTTTCCCAGACAGGCTTGCACACCGTGTAACAGACCGTGCGTTGGCAGGTCTCGAAAACAGGCTTGCGAACCGTATAGCAAATATCGCGAGTCTTGGTTTCCCAGACCGGTTTGCGCACGGTATTGCAGACGGTGCGGTACCGGGTTTCATAAACAGGCTTGCAGACCGTGTACTCGCAGTTACGATAGCGCGTTTCCTGGACATTCTTAACGCAATCGATTTTTTGATCTTCATAAACGGTTTCATAAACCGTTCGGTAGCAAGTCTGTTGCTGCTTCTCGTACACGACCTGTCGCCGCGTTTTCATCACTGTATGACACGTCGGTTTTGCACAGCAGTCGGCACTCTTGGCGACTCCACAGGCCTCACCTGTACCCAGGTAGGCAGCAAAACTGGTGTCCGACCCAACGGCAGCCAGCAGGACGACTAGGCTGGTTATTTTTAGTCGGAAATTCATGGTGCACAATTCTCCTTTGGTCTCTGCTTCCCCTCATATCAATTCGATTGGTCAGGAAAAACTGAACGGCTTCCGGGAAGGTTAATACCGCTTCATTCCATTTGTTTTTCCACGTTGCAGAGCGTCCTGCCCATGGCCAAGCATCGTCCAAAATGCTGGCAGCTTCCGTTCCGATAAATCGGCTGGTCTTCGCTCTTTATCGTCAAAATGAGTCAAATGACTTAAATGGGACAAACAAAGAACCTAAGGTTTCTACACCACATGAATCGTCCGGAAACAACGCGGCCATTAAGAAGAACGTGTAAAATGGGAAAGATAGTTAACTTATATGGTCTAGATAGGTCGCTGAGGGCAATCGTGCGGGAAGCCCCGGTTTGCCGTTTGAAGCGGTTTTTCCGGTACGAACTTTTGTTCTGACGGCTATGCGGTCAGGGAAGTCGAGCACCGGTACGGGATTAAGTCAGCCTGGTCGTCAAACTGGCCCGGGGGTAAAAGCTTGCCCCCTTTTCAGAGAGGGTTTACAGTGGACACGCTTTATCTGTCTTCTGGCTGCTTGGGCAATTCAGCCCATTACAACGATCAATACGATGAATGATTCCAAGAAAAATCCTTTAGACGCGAATCCAACCGGATCAGTCCCCAAGGTTGTGGTGAGTCGTTTAAGCCTTTACCTGCGGGAATTACAGCATTTGGTTCGGGATGGTCACGAAACGACCAATTCCAAGCACTTGGGCCAGTTGTTGGGGGTTACAGCCGCCCAGGTTCGTAAAGATTTGGCTTACTTCGGTCAATTCGGTTATCCGGGGATCGGGTATCGATGCCAGGAGTTGATTGTTGAATTCAAGCGTATCTTGGGGACCAGTGAGCCTTGGGGGGTCGCCTTGCTGGGGATGGGAAACCTGGGTAGGGCCTTGCTACGGTACCGGGGATTTGCCAGCCAGGGTTTTCGTATTGCGGCTGCTTTTGATGTTGATGAACAGTTGATTGGTCAGACGGTGGAGGGGATTGAGGTCCATTCCATGGTGACCTTGCCAATCAAGGTTCCGCAATTACAGATCAAGCTGGCGATGATTGCCGTGCCAGCGGTGGCGGCCCAGGAGGTAGCGGACCAGGCTGTTCAATCGGGTATCAAAGGGTTACTCAATTTTGCCCCGATGACCATTACCCTGCCTGATCACGTGCAGAGCGTGGGCATTGATTTGGCAATTGAGTTGGAACAATTGTCATTCGCCGTTGTGACACATGGCCGAAAAACGTAAGTTATTGGTGCTCATCCCAGGTTGATGGGCGTTTGGTACCCGGTGGTGTAATCGGTAACACTAGGGATTTTGATTCCCTCATTCTAGGTTCAAGTCCTAGCCGGGTAACTTGACTATTGCTATCCCGTTGGGTACTGACGGCAGTACTCGTAGAGTGCCATGGCGGTTGCCGTGGCCACGTTGTAGCTAAAGGGAAGACCGTAAACCGGGATTTCCACGATCGCATCGAGCAGTTCCAGGATCGGTTCTTCGAGTCCATGGCGTTCGTGTCCCACGACCAGCACGGTTTTGCGAGGGAACGAGTACTCGTGCAGGCTTTCTGAATGGGTCGTCTGTTCGAGTCCCACGAGCGTATAACCAGCGGCCCGTAGTTTCTTGAGTACCGGCGGCAGGCTGCGACGGATCTCTAGCGATAGTTGTTCTTCACCCCCACGGGAAATAGTCGGGTCAATCTTGCCATTGCCACAGGTGATCAGTCGATTGATTCCGCAACAACTGGCGGCGCGCACTATCCGAGAGAGGTTGACGTTGCTGCGCAACTGGGGGCAAGCCAGGATCAGCGGACGGACGTTTTCCAGTGTCGAGGGCGGTTTGTGGCGTTCGTGAATGAATGGGTTCATGATTTAAACGAGCCAGGGGCCCAGCAGCAAGCCACAGAGCAGGCCACCGGCGATGATCAGGATGGGGCTTACACGGTAACGCAGGATCAGGGTCATCGCACCTGCGGCGATCAGCAGGCGAACAGCAATGCTCCAGTCAAGGGGAACCGCAATGTTCCAGCCAGGGTAAACAGTAATATTCCAGCTATGGGAAAGGTTGTCGGGAAGCAGTGTGGGGCGTGCCAGTTTCAGGACCACGGCCCCCATGATTCCCATCGAGGCCGCATTAACGGCATCCAGGAATTTCGAGAGCGTGCGATGTGATCTCAATTTACTCACCCAGCGACTGGTGATTCCAACCAGCAGGAAGGAGGGCAGGAAGATTGCGAAAGTGGCGATCACGGCACCGGCCACGGACGCCATGGGGCCCAGCGGTGCCATGACTACGTAACCAATGAAGGTGGCGGTCGAGAGAATGGGGCCGGGTGTAAACTGGCCGATGGCAATGGCATCGATCAACTGGTTCTCTGTCAGCCAGTGGTACTGATGGACCAGTTCACCTTCCAGGTAGGCGATCAGCACGTAACCAGAGCCGTACAAAACGGCTCCGGTCTTAAGGAAGATCCACCCGAGCATGGTCAGGGAGCCGAGCAGCCCGCTACCGCTCGTGAGAGCGCCGGGAACAACTGAGAGGGTGCTGGCGCCCATGAGCACGGCTGGGGTCGCACGGGGCGCTGCAGGCGGTGACGGGGGGGTACCGGAAGGTTGCGAATTGCGAGCCTTGACCAACAGGGTTCCAATGAGACTGCTGAACAGCAAGACCAGGACTTGTTTTCCTGGCAGGTAAAGTGAAACACCGGCGACCAGCAGGGCGAATACTTGCAAGCGTCGGTTGAACAGTGCCTTCTTACCCAGTCGCCAGCCAGCGATCAGGATAATGGCCAGCACAGTCGGTTGGATGCCGGTCATCAGGGAGGCTGTTTGCGGAAGTTGACCATATTCAACATACAGCCAGGCAAACAGGCTGGTGATGATCACGGCGGGAAAGATAAAACAACTCCCGGCCAGGAACAAGCCTCGCCAACCTCCCTGCTGGTAACCAATATGGATGGCCAATTCTGTCGAATTGGGGCCTGGTATCAGGTTGGTCGCTCCGACCAGGTCCAGGAACTCCTGTTCGCTTAACCAGCGTTTGCGCTGGACAACTTCCTCTTCCATGGTGGCAATATGGGCCGCGGGACCACCGAAGCCAAAGATACCCAGCTTCAGAAAGAGGCGGCTTAAATCATGGAGCGTTGCGCGGGGCATGAGGCGCCTTTCAAGAGGCCGGGTCGCTTGGTGAAAGCTCCCATCATACCACTACTTAGTTGGCTTGGCAGGTGACCACGCAGTGAGGCAGTTCCAGCCTGCCCGCTTCTGCCGAGGATTCCTCGAACAGCAACAGGATCAACTCGCCCAGCTTGTTGTTTGCCAGGTGGTAGTAATTGTGTTTGCCATCACGTCGGCAAACGATCAATCCGGCGCCGCGCAGCAATCCCAGGTGATGGCTGACCGCGGGTTGACTTTGCTGAAGTAGGCCACACAGCGTTCGAACGTTAATTTCCTTCTCTTGCATGAGCAGGAACATGATGCGTAATCGCGTGGCATCGGAGGCTAGTTTGAAAAACTCAACCAGTCGCCGTGTGGAGGATTCGCAGAGGAGAGCCGGATCTGGATGAGATTCTGGTTTTCCAGAAGAAGGTGTGGATTCGTTCAGCACGTTATTACTCGAGTCACAAAACACTAGAAACCTAAATTCCACCCGCCAAGGACGGTGGAAACGGCGGTGTCTGGTTAAAAGGTTGCTCAGGTTGCAGCGTATTGAAACCACCGCCTATCCACGAATGTGGACATGGTTCAATGCCGTGTTGATTTATCTCACATGTGTTAGTTAGACGAGAACATTACTTGAAGTGACGAGCATGGCCACGAACGTGGTTACCAGAAAAAGCAGGTTGCCAGGCACTTCTTATTAACCAGTTAGACAACATTCTAGCGACTCTGGATCAGGATGGAAGGATTGACGGTAGAAAAAAATGATTACAGCCTGGTCTCTTGACTGGCTAGACAGGATATCGTGTACCGGACACAATCGATCGTGGTAGCTGAGCTGGTTACCAACCGGGGGATGATTGGTCTCCTGCACCGTGGGACAGTTCCAGGAGACCGGATCTGATGAATCCAACAACGCGACGCATGTTTCCCTACCTGGTCTTGGTCTTGGCCCTGGTCGCGCTGGGCTGGGCGGTTAACTTTGGGACGCTCCCCAAGGCTGATTTTACCTTTAATAACGGGACGGAAATCAAGACGGTTGATCCGGCCAAGGCGACCGGATCTCCCGAGGGAAGGATCATTAATGGGATTTTCGAGGGACTTCTCCGCCAACTTCCGGTTCGAGAGGCGACAGATTCGCACGAGTTTATTCCACTACAACCAACGACCGGTGGCGTGGCGGAGAGTTACCAGGTTTCCGAAGATGGCAAGGTTTACACGTTCACGATCCGTCCCTCGGCACGCTGGTCTGATGGAACACCGATAACGGCTGATGATTTCGTCTGGTCTTGGAGACGTATGCTGCACCCGGAAACCGGCTCCGAATACGCTTACCAACTGCATTACGTGGTCCATGCGAAACACTACAACACCGGGGCTGTCGAGGTGGGAGATCGCGTGGAGGTCGAACTGGAACAACGTGGCCAGGAAAAACGGCGAGATCCCGTTCAGCCCTTTCCCCGGGGACCGATTGATCGTGGGATCTTGAAGCAGATTGAAAATCCGTCAGGCAGCGGTGAAACGGGTACGGACGCCGAGCAGGCTGCTGCCAGGCGGCGGCGGATTTACCACGTGGAAGTGAAGCCGATCGTTGATGGCCAGGTGGACTGGGAAGCCGCGGGAACCTTGAAAACCTATAGCCAGGAGCCGGTGGGGAATTCCGCAGTGGATCATCGGTGCTATCACGTGCTCATTGATTTCGACAGCCAGGTTGCGATCCGGGCCCTTGATGAGCGGACGTTGGAGGTCAAGCTCAATGCCCCCACACCTTACTTCAAGAACCTCGTTGCTTTTTACCCCCTCTACCCGGTCAACCGTCGCTGTGTTGAAACCTTTGGAACACCGAACTGGACCAAGCCAGCGAATATCGTCAGCAACGGTCCGTTTTGTATCCAGTTCCGTCGTATTCGCGATCGTTTGCGACTGGTGAAAAACACGCATTACTGGAATGCGAAAGACGTGCTGTTGGATACGATTGATGCCTTGGCAATCAAGTCCGAAACGACCAGTCTCAACATGTACGTTAATGGACAGCTCGACTGGTCACCCGCGATGCCCAACACCATCATGGAGCAGATCAAGGCGCGGGACGATTTTCTCAGCGCTCCCTTCCTGGCAACCTATTTTTACCGTCTCAACGTGGAGAAGCCGCCGTTGGACCAGGTTCTCGTGCGTCGTGCGCTTAACATGGCGATCCACAAGGAGCTGATTTGCAGTCAGATTGTTTCTGCCGGCCAGATGCCGGCGAGAAGTTTCGTGCCAGCCCAGTTGCACAATTATGCGGGGCCGCAATGCGGGCCCTACGACGTGACCCGCGCACGGCAGTTGTTGTCCGAGGCAGGCTATCCCAATGGCAAGGGATTTCCCAAGATCGAGATCCTTTACAATACCAGTGATAGTCACCGGGAACTTGCTGAGTTTATCCAGCAACAGTGGAAAGAGAACCTCGGCATTGAGGTCGGCCTGCGAAATCTTGAATGGGGTACCTTCCTGAGTACCTTGAAGCAAACGGATTACATGGTGTCTCGTAGTGGCTGGATCGGGGATTACCCGGATCCCAATACGTTCCTGGGGATGTTCGTGACCGGGGGAGCCAATAACCAGACCAACTGGAGCAATGCGCGGTTTGATGCATTGATCGAGGCATCCAAGTCGGAAGCGAGTAAGTCGAAGCGACGCGGGATGCTGGAGGAAGCGGAGGGAATCCTGATGTCCGAGTTGCCAATTATTCCCATCTACTTTTACGTTTCCAAGAACCTGGTGAATCCCCGGGTAAAGGGTTTTTCGGGGAATATCCAGGACGTGCACCCCCTCCACGTTTTACGAGTGAAATAGGCCTTCGGCGGTTTTTGATAGAACAGAAAGGATTGGTTGGTTGAGTAAGTTCCTGTTACGACGCCTGGGATGGATGCTGTTGACCATCTGGGTGGTTTATACACTGACGTTCTTCCTGATGCGGGTTGTCCCCGGTGGGCCATTCGACAGTGAACGGAGTGTGGACGAGGCAATCCAGAAAAATCTCGAAGCACGTTACCAGCTGGACCGACCCCTGCTGGAGCAATATGCAACGCATCTCTGGCACACGATACAGCTGGATTTTGGGCCTAGCTATAAGCTGGAGGACTTCACCGTCAACGAAGTGCTGGCCCAGGGGTTTCCGATCTCCGCTTCGCTGGGGATTTTCGCAATGGTGTTCGCGATCACGTTGGGGATTACAGCTGGGATCGTGTCAGCGGTGGCTCGTGATTCCCTCTTTGATTTTTCTTTCATGGTCATGGCAACGCTGGGGATTGCGGTCCCCAATTTCGTCCTGGCGAGCCTGGCGATTGTCCTGCTGGTTTTTAACTGGCAGCTTTTCCCGGCGGCGGGCTGGGGTGAACTCAAACAGGTGGTTTTGCCAGCGCTTTGCCTGGGAGCTCCCTTTGCTGGTTATATCGCGCGACTGACGCGTACTGGCATGCTGGAAGTCCTCGGACTGGACTATATCCGTACGGCCTATGCCAAGGGGCTGAGTCATCGGCGGGTTGTCTTGCGGCACGCCCTGCGAGGGGCCCTGCTGCCGGTGGTCTCCTACCTGGGGCCAGCAACGGCCGGCATCCTGACGGGGTCGCTGGTACTGGAACAGATCTTTGCACTTCCTGGCATGGGCAGCCACTTTATCGAGGCAGCCACCCAGCGTGATTACACCCTGGCGATGGGCGTGGTATTGGTCTACACATTTTTGTTGTTCGTGATGAATACGCTGGTGGATCTTTCCTACGGCGTGATCGACCCTCGCGTGGAACTGGAATAACTTGGGATGAATGGTTCTTCCTCTGACAATCTAAAGAAGCCTGGCGTCACGATTCCGGATGATTATGCGCAGTTGTTGACGGAAGCCAGTTCGATCCAGGGAGTTTCACTCTGGCAGGACGCCTGGCGACGACTTCGGCGCAAACGCATTGCCATGTTATCCCTGGGATTCCTGGTGGCACTGGTCATGCTGGCCCTGCTCACACCACTGCTCCCGCTGCAGTCGCCGATTCGTCAGGACGCCCAGGATCGCAAGTTCCAGCCTCCGAACTGGCAGGCCGTTAGCCTGCGAGGGGATAGGCATCATCGCCAGTTGGAAGAATTGCAGGCAACCCATGCCAAGGCGACGGGTAAAGCCCAGGATGAAATTGCTGAACAGATAGGTTACCTGGAGTCCCGTGACTATCAGATCAATGTGCTCTGGCATAAGCCAGGTGGTCTGACCAAACTGTTGATCCAAATCCGTATGGCATTGTTCGGTGACTGGGCAATTCCCTCCATTTGTGGCACGGATAATCTTGGTCGTGACGTACTTGCTCGGGTTTGTTGGGGAGCACGGGTTTCCCTCGTGGTAGGGGTCGTGGCAACCCTGGTTTCACTACTGATTGGTGTCAGCTACGGGGCCACGGCGGGCTACTTCGGGGGCTGGATTGACAACATCATGATGCGGATCGTTGATGTTATCTATTCCGTGCCGTTTATTTTCGTCGTTATTTTCCTGATTACCATCCTGACCGAAGATTCGAACAAGGAGCGGTTGATGGCCTATGGAATTGACCAGATCATGATTTTTTATATCGTGATTGGCGCTATCTACTGGTTGACGATGGCTCGCGTGGTGCGTGGCCAGGTCATCTCCCTGAAGAATGAGCAATTTATCGAGGCGGCTCGGACAGTCGGATGTAGTCGTTGGCGTATTATCTTCAGGCACCTGATTCCCAACGTCATGGGAATCGTGATTATTTATCTCACGCTGACGATTCCAGCGGTCATGCGATTTGAGGCCTTTCTGTCCTTCCTGGGCCTGGGCGTGCAGCCACCAGATGTTTCCTGGGGTGGCCTGGTGAACGACGGGGTTAACGTGATTACCCCCTTGAAGATTTATTGGTGGCTGATCGGATTTTCTGGTGCCACGCTGGCGTTGACGTTGTTTGCCCTGAATTTCCTGGGAGATGGGCTCCGTGATGCTCTCGATCCACGTATGAAGAACCGGTGATTCCAATCATGACTGACCCGCTACTGAAAGTTACCGACCTGCAGGTGCAGTTTAATACCGAGGATGGAGTAGTGCGCGCCGTGAACGGTATTTCATTTGATCTGGCGCCCGGAGAAACGCTGGGGATCGTGGGTGAATCCGGATCGGGTAAATCCGTGGCCAACCTCTCCTTGCTGGGACTGATCCCTCAACCTCCGGGGGAGATCGTAGGTGGGCGCGCTGAATTTCGAGGTGAAGACCTGTTGTCCAGGTCTCATGCAGAAATGACAGCGGTTCGTGGTAATGACATCGCCATGATCTTCCAAGATCCGATGACTGCCCTGAATCCCTTCCTGACGGTCGAGGAGCAACTCAGCGAGGTGACCCGTCTGCACCTGGGACTTTCTGCCAAGGATGCCTTGGATCATGCCATCGAGATGTTGCAGCGTGTGGGAATCCCGGCACCCGGCAAGCGAGTTTTCGATTACCCACACCAGTTTTCCGGTGGTATGCGCCAGCGTGTTATGATTGCGATGGCACTCTCCTGTAACCCAGATGTGTTGATCGCCGATGAACCGACCACGGCCTTGGATGTTACCATCCAGGCCCAGATACTCGACTTGATGCGAGACCTGCAGGAAAAAGATGGGACGGCCATTATCCTGATTACCCATGACCTGGGTGTGGTTGCCAGTATTTGTCACCGAGTGCTGGTCATGTACGGAGGTCGTATCGTGGAAAGGGCTGACGTGGATTCCCTGTTCAGCCATCCACAACACCCCTATACCCACGGCCTGCTGCGGTCTGCACCACGCTGGGACCAGTCCACGCATGAGAAACTAGTGGCCATTGATGGCCAGCCACCGGATATGGCAAAGTTACCGCCCGGATGTGCCTTCGAGCCACGTTGTCCTTACCGGGTCGATCGTTGCAGGCAAGCATTGCCTGCGCTGCTGCCGGTTGCCGGCCAGGATCCTGGTAGCGACTGTGAAGCGGCTTGCTTTGTTGATGTGAACGCGGTCGATCTCGAGGAGTCTGCATCATGAGCCAGGCCGAGACGAACCTGACTGGAACCGCAGCCTCGGAGGTTAGCTCTCCCGTTCTGCGTGTGGAAGATTTGAAGATTCATTTTCCTTTCAGCCGGGGAAGCTGGTGGAAACCACAGCGGGGATTTATTCGTGCGGTGGACGGAATCAGTTTCGAGGTCGCTGACGGGGAAACCCTCGGACTGGTAGGTGAATCCGGATGTGGCAAGTCCACTACGGCACGCGGGATCGTTAACCTGCTGCGTCCCACGGCCGGGAAGGTGTACCTGGATGACCAGCGGATTGATCACCTGGATGATCGCCAGATGCGAGCACATCGCCGTAAGGTCCAGATGATTTTCCAGGATCCGTTTGCTTCATTGAATCCCCGCATGACGGTTGGTCGCATTATTGCCGAGCCGCTGGAAGTGTACGATCTTTATGATCGTCGCCAGCGTCGGTACGAGGTGATCCGGTTGTTGGAGCTGGTTGGTTTGAACCCTCGTTTCCTGAATCGCTATCCCCACGAATTTTCCGGTGGTCAACGGCAAAGAATCGGAATCGCTCGGGCGCTGGCTGTCCAGCCGAAACTGATCGTCTGTGATGAACCGGTTTCAGCCCTCGATGTTTCGATCCAGGCCCAGGTCATCAACCTGTTGATGGACCTACAGCAAAAGCTGGGCCTGTCCTACGTTTTTATCGCCCATGACCTGGCTGTCATTCGACATATTGCCCACCGGGTTGGCGTGATGTACCTGGGCCGTATCGTCGAACTGGCAGCTGCCGACCAGCTGTACGAGAATCCTCAACACCCGTACACGCAGGCCCTGTTGTCGGCCGCCCCGGCACCTGATCCCCAGGTTCAACGTGGCCGTCAACGGGTGTTATTGAAAGGGGAAGTGCCTTCGCCGGATCGTGAATATCCTGGCTGCCCGTTTGCAGATCGCTGTCCGCTGGTGGAAGAACTCTGTCGGCAGCAGGTTCCGCAGTTGGCAGGAGAGACTCACCAGGTTTCCTGCCTGAAGGTGTGAGTGCGGTGAACTCAGTGAACCGTGGGGCGTGATGAAGAACCCGCAGTCTCCATCGATTGCATGTAATAATTGACCACGTGTTTGAGCGTTTCTTCCTGGCCCGGATGATAAATATACAGGCCGCGCAGGTTGGCCAGTTGAGCAGGATCGTGATCGGGCAGGAAGCGAATACCCTGGTTTCGGATTTCGATCCGGCCCACTTGCCGCCAGGAAAGACGACGGATCCGCTTGAAAACGAGTTGCCGGATTCCATAGGGACCGATCTCGTACGTAACCGGTAACCAGTATCGCCACGATGCAACGAGCGATGCGCTTCCGGCCAGCAGCCCCATGCTAAGGCTCTCGGACGCCAGGCCCGCCAGCACCGAGACCAGAGCCAGCAACAGGACCACTACGAGGGAGCGACGAGGCTGGTCCCGGAGCGGCCAGTTGACCAGTTGTAACTGCAGCGGACCTGTCTCGTCGGGTCGATCGCTCGAGGCGGCGGTTGTCGAAGAAACGTGAGAGTCAACATTCATGGTCGGTTTCCCCACTGGGTTCCTCGTTGGTAGCCGGATGTCTATTGTAGCTTCCCTGGACCAGGAACATCAACGTAAGAAACAAGGCCGTTGCGAGGATGCAACTGGTGCATGCGCAGACCAAGAAGTAATCCTCCATCAAGAGGGTCAGCGGAGGCGCTTCTGCCTGGGGCACGCGACGCTGGACGGGCCCTTCTCCGGAAGCCTGCTGGCGTGCTGCCTCCACCCATTCCAGCCATTCTTGCTGACGCTGGGAATCCCGCCCACTATCCTGGACACCCTGTCGCACCTGCAGCAGTACCAACACGGTCGTGCTGATCATGCCAAGATACAGCAGCAACCAGACCGCATGTTTCCATTTCAAGTGTTTCATGGCTTGGTTATCGTGGAGGGGTCAGGCCAACTGCCGTCCAGGAGCAGTTGACGCAGTCTGGGTACCAGTTGCCGGATGGCCCGCGCGCGGTGACTGATGACGGATTTGACCTGCTCTCCCAACTCTCCAAAGGTCTTGTGGTATTCCCTGACTTCAAAGTAAGGATCGTAGCCAAACCCAGCCTGGCCGGATGCTTCGAATCGGATTCGGCCACGACAGTAGGATTCCACAGAAATTCGCACCTCACCCGTGGGATCAGACAAGGCCATGTGGCACGTGTAATGGGCTCCACGTTTTTCCAGCGGTGTCTCACCCAGTTCTGCTATCAGATGCTGGTTATTAGACTCGTCGGTAGCTCCATCGCCAGAAAAACGTGCCGAGTAAATGCCGGGAGCACCGTCCAGTGCCTGGACGGAAATGCCGCTGTCTTCCCCTAGTACCCAGTAGCCAAGATGGCGGGCTTGCTGAGTGGCCTTGAGCGCCGCATTGGCAGCAAATGAGTCGCCGTCTTCTACCACGTCCAGGCCATCATCAAAATCAGCCAGGGTGCGCAACTGCAACCCGTGGGGAGCCAGTAACTCAACGAGTTCAGCCCCTTTCTTGACATTTCGAGTGCCCAGCACCAACGTTCGTAGAGTTGTCATTCCAGCCTCTCATTCCGGTCAACTCACGGTTTTCCATCATGATGGCGCAGGTCGTGTCGGATGTCTACCTTGTGGACCTATTTACCTCGCGGCTTTCCTGCACGGAACGGGCTGCCACGGTCATACGCTAGGGATTGGCCTTGGGAACCACCACCGGCATGGGTTGGACGTCGAATGGAATACCGTTCAGCATCCTGGGCTTGAGGCCAAGCTGGTTGCTGCCCGGCAGCGTGCGACGTTCGGCTCCATAAGAACTCATGATCTGGAGGACAGCTGGATCCAGTTGGATCTTGCCATTTGCGTTTTGATTGCCAACCCGGGTGAAGCTACCGATCGTGACGATGCTTTCGTGGCGATCATGAAACACGTACGCTTCCTTTCCCTGGGACCGCAGCATCGAGACCAGGCGAGTCGCATTCTCGGCGGCCTTGACCAGCTTGTCGCTCACCTGGGTAGACTTGATGGCATCGGCCGATGCGTTCAACGTCGTGTCGCCGCGGAATGACGCCACGCGCACCGTGTAGAGCGAGGGATTTGACAGTAGGGTATGATCGGCCCGCTTGTTCATACTGAGCACGAAAGGATCGATGCCGGGGCGTGTGAAGAATTCCTTGGGAAGCAGCGGATTACGCGTCACGAACGCTTTGCCCATGGGGCCCTTTTGCTTCTTGAGCGGATTCTTATTCACGTATTTCTGTACTTCACGCAACATGGCAAATGTCTGGGTGCTGGACTTGTTCTTCTTGAGGTCCAGGCATTCAGGTCGCAGGTACTTGATTCGCTCTAGGGTTTTCTTCAAATGTGAATCGTCAATGGAATCGAAGTTGCCAATCAAGACGGCAATCTCTTCATGCTTGATCGAACGGGCATGTCGCATGCGACGCGGTGCCCCATACTTGTCCAGGCCCAGTCCTGTGATCGGCTTGGTATAGTCGTATGATTTTTGATGTTGATAGGCTTCGACCTGGAATCGCTTGCGCAGCTCGTGGACCAGTTTTGACGCCTGTTGACTGGCGCCGGGTCCGGAGAAGGTGGAAGCCAGGATCATCCATGGCCCCTCGGTATCGGTGACTCGATAGGTTGTAGCAGGATTGGCTTCGACCCGGCGAAACGGATTGAAGGATGCAAACGGGGGTGTCGCACTTGCCACGGAAGCCATGGCAAGCAGCAGCAACACGCTACGTAATGCGAGAGGGGCCGGACGGAGTATCATGTGGACGCTTTCCCTGGGATCAAATGTCCTGGTAGATTCAAGAATCAGTCGGTTTCGACAGATGCGGGCGAGAGGTTAACAGAACCGGTATTTCCCTGCCAGAGAGATTTGCCACGCCAGCAGTGCGACTCGGCAAGCTAGGCGAGACTGGAGAGGCTGGTCAGCGGGCGAGCCACGATCCATTCATTCTCGCATTGCTCGGCTTCCACCGAGATCAGTTGGCCAATCCACTCGGCCGGGCCGGGGAATCTCACCGTTGCGTAGCGGGCTGACGTACCCTGTAACCAACCCGGTTGATCGACCACGGGTGATTCCACCAGTACCTGCAGCTGGCGTCCAACGAGCCGCTGGAAGTAATGCCCTCGCTGCTGCTGTTCCAGCTGGGCTAGCTCTTGACCACGTTGTTTATTGACCTGCTTGCTGACGACGTCGGTCATCTCGGCAGCGGGAGTTCCACGGCGGGCGCTAAAGGGAAAATTATGGATTTTCGAAAACCCAACCTCTTCCACAATGCGGCAGGTTGCCTGGAAATCGGCCTCCGTTTCTCCAGGAAATCCCACGATGACATCTGTGGTGAACGCCGGCTCATCCAGTGTTTCACGGACCAGCTGGCAACGATCGACAAACAGCTGGGCACTCCAGCGTCGTTTCATCCGTCGCAGGATGGCATCGGAACCACTTTGCAGGCAAATGTGCAGGTGTGGACAGATCCGTTCCGGAAATTCAGCCATCACGGCAATCAACTCCCGGGTCACCTCGGTTGCCTCGATGCTGGAGAGACGAATTCGAAAGTCACCATCCAGCTGCATGATTGCCTGCACCAGGTCAGCCAACCGAGTCCAGTCTTGCTTGGGACGATCCCAGTTCCAGTCGACGCCGTAATGTCCCAGGTGAATTCCCGTGAGTACGATTTCCTGGTAGCCGTTTTCCTGCAGGCGTTGAACCTCTCGAAGAATTTCTTCCAGGGGACGACTTGTTAAGCTGGGACGAACGAGGGGGATAATGCAGTAGCTGCAGCGCAGCAGGCAACCATCCTGTACCTTGACGTAAGCCCGGTGGCGATCACCAAACTGTGAGATACCGTCCGGGATATCGATCACACCGAATCGTCCCAGCAGGTCCGGTAGCTCCCGCTTGTCAGTGACGACTTCTGTGACATTGGGCAATTCCGCAACGTCTTCCGGGGCACGCGTGGCATAGCAACCCATGACGACGATACGCGAGTCCGGGTTTTCACGTGCCAGGCGACGAATGAGTTGCCGGCTCTTGGCATCTCCTTCGTTGGTGACCGTGCAGGTGTTGACGATGCAAAGATCTGCCGTCTCGTCCTGTTGAGCCTCTTCGTAACCGGCCCGCTCTAACCCCTCGCGAACGAACTGAGTCTCGTACTGGTTCACCTTGCATCCGAGCGTTGCGGTTTTAAGTTTTGTTGCCATGGTCAGGGCACGAGGTATTTCAGGCCAGGTTATTGGCCAAGTTATTGGAATGGGACAAGGATACGATGGTTATCATGCGGGTGAGCGATACTAGCTTTCTGCCTCGATCGTGGCTGACATGGAACCCTTGCATCGCGAGATCAGATTGTCCTTGCCAAAAGCATGGATCTGGTCGCGTTTCAACTCGGCGTGTTCGAGTGTCGTGGTGAGACAGATCGCACGTCCCGAATCATCGACCTCGGAGGCAATTTCGAAACTTTGCTCCAACGGGTGCCCGAACAAGGATTGCATCATTTGAATGACGTACTCGTAGGAGTGATCATTATCGTCCCAGAGCAGTACCTGGTAGCGCGGTTGGCGTTTGGATTTTCTTTGCCGTTGCTTACGAGGGACTACTGTCGTTACACTCGAATCATGTGGGTCGTCCATGGCCTGGAACTTCCTTGCGAACGTGAAAAGTCAAGGTTTCTAAGAGTTGGAGATCCATTATAGGGAAAACAGATATCGCTGGAAACAATGTACCCGGCGTAAATTATTTTTTCGACGCAGTAAAACCGTGGTGGCCTGTTGACGAACGTCCGGCAAGAAGGCAATATCAGCGAGTGTACTCAACCGCTGTCGCGTCGAGAACCGTGAGAGCAGCCGAGAACGGGACGGCTACGAAGAAGTTCAATAGAGCTGGGCTGCTAGCAATCTTTAGCCACCCGAGGTGGCGATTTGGTACCTGGTGCAAAGTGGTCTCTTGTTGTTCCCATGATTAGCAAGTTACCGAAGAGGATGAATGTTGCCATGGCAAAAATGGACACCTATTTACAGGAACAGCGACCGGTTTTCGAAAAGGAACTCTCTGATTTCCTGCGAATTCCCAGTGTCAGTGCAGACAGCCGTCACCAGCAGGACATGGGGCGTGCCAGTGCCTGGGTGGCGGACCAGTTCGAGCGCATGGGAATGGAGACGGAAGTCATCGAAACGGATGGACATCCGCTTGTTTATGCCGAGTCGCCACCCGTGGAGGGAGTTCCTACCGCGCTGGTCTACGGCCATTACGACGTGCAGCCACCGGATCCGCTGGACGAGTGGACCACTCCACCGTTTGAGCCAACGGAACGTGATGGCAATCTTTATGCCCGTGGTGCCACCGACGATAAAGGACAGATGCTGACGCATATCAAGAGTGCCCAGGCATGGATGGAAACCGCGGGACATCTACCGATCCAAATCAAGTACCTGATCGAAGGTGAAGAGGAGATGGGTAGTGAGAGTCTCTACCAGTTTCTTGAAACGGATTCCAAGCGATTAGAATGTGATGTCCTGGTGATCAGTGACACGAGTCAGTTTGGTCCAGGTCGACCGGCGATTACCTACGGGCTCAAGGGTATCGCTTATTACGAGTTGCGGTTGCAGGGACCGGAGCAGGATCTTCATTCGGGTTCCTTTGGCGGTGCGGTCACCAATCCTGTGAACACGCTGGCACGGTTGCTGGCGTCGTTGGTGGATGATCAGGGCCGGATCCAGGTACCCGATTTTTACGAAGCCGTTGATCCCCTGGAGACGAAGGAGCGCAACCAGATTGCGGCCTTGCCCTTTGATGAGGCCGCCTTCATGGCACAGATCGGAGTCAAGGGACTGACCGGTGAGTCAGGTTACACCACGTTGGAACGTCGCTGGGCGCGACCGACGTATGATATTAATGGGATTTGGGGAGGTTACCAGGGAGAGGGTGGTAAAACCGTATTGCCGGCGAAAGCGGGTGCGAAATTCAGTTTTCGCCTGGTGCCCAACCAGGATCCCCAGCAGATTACGAAATCGTTACGAGAATTCCTGGTCGCCCAATGCCCACCAGGAATTGAACTGGAACTGGTTGACATGCATGGTGCCCCAGGTGTCGTAGTGCCGCTGGATAGTCCCTACATGAAGGCAGCGGCCCAGGCGATTGAAGAGGGATTTGGACATTCACCGGTCTTTATTCGTGAGGGTGGATCGATCCCGATCGTGACGACGTTTCACCAGTCACTGGGCGTCGATGCGCTCTTGCTTGGCTGGGGGCAGGATGATGACAATATGCATAGTCCCAATGAAAAGTTTTCGCTGGCAGATTTTCATCGAGGGATCAAGTCAAGTGCCTACCTATGGCGAGAATTAAGCCAGATCGAATTGAAAGACGACTAACATGCTGGATCGGAAATTTATTGTTGATAATGCAGACCTGGTGATCGAGAACTGCGAGCGTCGTGGTGTTCCTCAAAACGTGGCTGAGATCCTTGAACTGGAGACCCGTCGCCGTGACCTGCTGAACCAGGTCCAGGAATTGAATCGCCAGGCAAACGAGGTTTCCAAGTCGATTGGACAGGCCCAGGACGAAGCTGAACGCGAGGATCGCAAGGAACAGGGGCGTCAGTTGCGGCAACAGAAGGATAGTTGCCAGGAGGAACATGATGCGACCGAAGATCGTATCCTGGGACTGCAGTCGCAGATCCCGAATATTTCTCATCCAGAAGCACCCGTCGGTGCCGATGATAAAGCGAACCTGGAGTTACGTCGTGGGACACAGGAACCACCTCAATTTGATTTTGATGTTCTGGATCACGTGGAGTTGGCAGAGAAACTGGACCTGATTGACTTCGAGAGTGGTGCCCGTGTGGCGGGAGCCGGATTCTACTTTCTCAAGAACGATGCCGTCCTGCTGGATATGGCACTGCAGTTGTTTGCCGTGCGACACCTGGTAGCGGCCGGTTTTACGCCCGTGGTAACTCCTGACCTGGCTTATACTGAGATTCTCCAGGGAACCGGTTATATTCCGCGAGGTCCTGAAACCCAGATCTACAGCATTGAAAACAGTAACTTGAACCTGGTCGCCACGGCAGAAATCACGCTCGGGGGGATGCTTTCCGGACAGGTGCTCGACAGCGAGCAATTGCCCGTTCACTTTTGCGGTGTGAGTCACTGTTTTCGTACCGAGGCAGGTGCTGCCGGGCGCGCCTCGCGTGGCCTTTACCGGGTGCATCAATTCAGCAAGGTAGAGATGTTTGCCTTCACCTTACCCGAGGACAGCGACGCGACCCTGGATCGTTTTTGTCAGCTCGAATGTGAACTGTTCGACCAGTTGCAATTACCCTACCGCGTGGTGGATACCGCCACCGGCGACCTTGGTGGTCCGGCCTACCGTAAGTTTGACCTGGAAGCGTGGATGCCTGGTCGCGGTGATAACGGAGAATGGGGGGAAGTCACCAGCACCTCCAATTGCACCGACTACCAGGCTCGCCGATTGAACATTCGTTACAAGCAACGATCCGTAAAGGGAACCCGTTTTGTTCACACTCTCAACGGGACAGCCATCGCAACCAGTCGTGCACTGATTGCCGTGATGGAAAATAACCAGCAGGCAGATGGGACCATCGTGGTCCCGGAAGTACTCAGACCGTGGGTGGGTAAAGACGTCATTAGCTGATCCTGCCGTCAACCGCACGTACCACCCGAATCAGGCAGATTGAACGATCTGGGCAGCTTGACGACAAAGCATTTCGGCAGTGGCGGCATCTCCCGCCTCGGCGATCAATCGGACCAGCGGTTCCGTGTTACTGGCACGCATCAAGAGCCACTGACCAGGCCATTCCAGGCGAAGTCCATCGAGACGGCTGGCACTTTCTGCATCCAGTTGATCCTCCAGGGCATCGAAAAGTGTCGCCAGGTTCTTGCCAGCCACGGTGACCTGGGTCTTGTGGATGCAATAACGTGGCAAGCGATCGGCCAGGGCACGCACCGATGATCCCGTGCGAGCCATGGCATCCAGTACCAGTGCCATGCCGACAAAGCTGTCTCGTACGTAACCTACCCTGGGGTCAATCGGTCCGCCATTTCCTTCACCCCCGAAAGAGGCTTGCCGGGCCAGCATGACATCGACCACGTTGGCTTCCCCAACCGCGGAACGCTCGAAGGTTACACCATGCTGCCGAGCCAGGTCCTCGATCATTAAGCTCGAGGCGCAATTGGTCACGATGGGACCAGGTTGTTGTTGGAGGACATGATCTACACAGAGGGCCAGCGTGTATTCCTCGCCGAGGTAAGTTCCCTGGGCATCAATGATCGCGAGCCGATCGGCATCGGGGTCCTGGCAGAAACCGATATCGACTCCCACGTTGGCGACCGCCTGGCAGATACTGGCCAGGTTGGTTGCTGTCGGTTCCGGGGTATGTTGAAAATTCCCGTGTGGTTCTTCGCCGAGCAAGTGCACCTGGCAACCGAGAGTCTCCAGTAACGGCCTCCCCAGGAGGCCGCCCGCTCCGTGATTGGCATCGAGTAAGACCCGGTAGTGCTGGTCACGAATTGCTGCTGAATTCACAGTCGCCAGGACTCGATCCAGGTGGTCACTGAGCGTGTCAGCACATTCCTCGATGGTACCTGGTGTTTCGGCCGGGAGTGGGTGGCTGTCGGCATCCAGGTAAAGATCTCGTACCTGTTCTCCCTGCCGGGCCGTTAACACGCGTCCAGTCTCATCAAACAGCTTGAGCCCGTTGTACTGCACGGGATTGTGACTGGCTGAAATCTGGATGCCACCGGCAGCCTTGAACTTGCGCACCAGGATGCCTGTCGTGGGAGTGGACGTGATGCCGGCCTGGATCACGTGGCGTCCACCCGCCGAGAGAGTATGACTTACATGGTCTGCTAACTCGATCCCATTGGCTCGGCCATCCCGGCTGACGACGATGGCACCGTCTTCCAGTACCGAGGCTGCCGCACGGGTAAATCGTTCCACGACTTCCCGGGTGAGACTTTCACCCACGACTCCGCGCACACCACTGACACTGACGATCAGTTCTGACATTAAGGTGTTTGCTCCCGGGGGTAAGGCCATTAGCCGAGTGGTTTCAGTGATCGATCCAGGTGAGTTCGGAATCCGTCCAGCTTCAAGGTGCCATCCTTCCAGATGTCCAGGAGGGAGTAGGCATTCTGTGCAGGGCCGGAACCGGTGACCATAGCATTCAGCGTGACGTAATGAATTTTCCCAATGGTCTTGAGATCATTCATATGATTGTGTCCCTGGAAAACCGCTACCACCTGGCCGGATTGTTCGAGGATCTGCCGAACCGCGGCGGCATTGCCGATGCCATAGGGTGTGCCGCTATCAAGCCGCTGATGGACAAACACGATGGTGGGGCAGCCCGCTTTCTTAAGATCGGTTTTCAGCCACTCCAACTGGTGGCGAGGAAGGTTGGCGTCTTTCCAGTCATAGTTCTTGCGGCCGTAGGGTTTTCCATCGCTGCGAAAGCAGGCGTCCAGTACCACGAAATGAATTCCTGATTGGTCAAAGGAGTAAAAGCTCTGTTGGGCCCCGCTGTTGGCAATAAATTCTTCCTTGGTGAGGGTGTACACGCAGTGGTTCCCCAGCACGTAGTGTCGCGGACAGGAAAGCTGGGAAAATTCATGTTCGATCGTAGTCAGGTTCTTGATTTCACCTTCCACGGTACTGGCCGCATCAATGAAATCCCCCAGTTCCACAGCCCTGTCAATCTTGGCCTCTTTAAACCGAGTGATGGCCTCGCGAATCTTGGGAAGTGACTCCCGGTAGTGTCGATCACCTGCCGGAGCCAGGTCGGCATAATGCAGGTCGGTCAACAGGCCGAGTCGGATGTCGGGAGCAGCAGCGGTTTGTTCCGTCGCCTGGCCCAGGCAGGACCACGGGTTGCCCGCTGCAGAGGCCAGTAGCAGCGCACCATTTTTCAGAATCATACGGCGATTGGGCGGGCGGCAGGTCGTGGACGATTGAAAAGACATGGTGATTAATTATTCCTGGATGATGCCTGGGATGGGGTTGAAGTTGATTATAGCGATTTGGTCCATGGTCAAAAGGGATTGTCAGCGAGGAGTAAGGGGCCAGTGCCCCCTGGTGGAACGGCTTTGACCTAGGGTGAATTGCAGGATTGCTCTACAATCTGCGGCTCTTCACGATAGGTGCACTTGCTGAATGACCAGGAATGTAAGCAGGTTGAGATGGTTTACAAATTCACGCTTTTATCACCAGTCTGGTGGGTTTCGGTCCTGTTGTTGAGCGGACCGGTTTCCCGGGGACACTG
>Ga0163108_10000009_pt1 | contig 132228 bp, 112 predicted proteins | sample Fk1155metaG_FD_109644 | JGI IMG/M metagenome (GOLD analysis project Ga0163108, IMG submission 109644) | Marine microbial communities from the Central Pacific Ocean - Fk160115 155m metaG | ecosystem: Environmental > Aquatic > Marine > Oceanic > Photic zone | place: The Central Pacific Ocean...
AGCGCGTTCCGCCTTCAATCGTTCCAAATCAATCTCGCTATGATCGGCGAATTTCATAGCCGCAGCGACTGCCTGATGTCCAGCTTGCTCTCCAATGAGTTTATGCATTTTTTGGCTCACGCGTCGATAGGCAGGATGCCCTTGGGGAGCGCTACGAAGTTCGATAAGGTGCATAGCCTCGCGCGCATTCATCTGCATATAGAAACGAACTCGATAGGCCATTGAAACGGCATACGATGCAATTCGTTCCAGGCCGCGAGTAATTAAGGTGTCGTGAAGATCGGCTGTTGTTGTCATAACCTTCTGCCAGTCGTTGAGCGCACCCACTTCTTCAATTGAGGCGGGTTCCGTGAAGCCATGGGCAGGTGTGAGGTTTTGCCACTCAAGAGTCAGGAGGCGATGTCGCTGCAAATCTCTGAAAGCTCCGTAGTCAGACAGCACATCGAATCGGTACGTCGCTCGTTCAAAGGCACGTCCAGGCTTGTGGCGGCGATTGGTTCTGTTACCCACATAGGCCTGAAGGACAGATACACGTTTCTCTGTTGACATCGACCGAGCTATCGAGAGTAGCTGATCGTCTGGCAGTCGTGACACGGCGTAGAGGGCCCCAGCCACAATTTTAATTTCACCATCGGGGTCGTAATCAGTCAGCACAACTTCGTCTTGAGGTTCCGGCTTGACTTGTTCGAGGACGGTCGCTGACAAGCGTTGCATATCGCTTTGGTTTTCCGCTAGGTACTTACTCCAGCGTTCACCGCGATCTGGTCGGTCGACTCGGGTTAAGAATGCGGGAATCACCTTACGTAGTTCTGTGAGCATGGCGGCAGCGTATTGCTGAGCCTCAGCCAGCGGGTTTGCACGCATCTGTAGAAGCAAGGCCTCGTACGCCTGTCCCGAGCCGTAGATACCAACGTTCGACTGGGTTGCTGCCGGTAACAGGCCACGAAGTGTATCGAGTGCTTTAGCTCTGATTGCTGCTCGGTAAACACCATCAGAATCGCTTGTCGCCTTCGGAAATTGTTTTCGATAATGAGCCTGCATAGGTTCTAGCCAATGTGCATAGGTTGCGAAAGCACCATCGAGCGTTTCGGTATAGTGCTTCCAGAGCACTGGATCTTTAATTTCTTCAGGAATCAGGTATTTCCAGCGACCGTTCGACTGGTCAGTGTATGGCACGTAACGTGTCGATTGCTCTAGGTACGACATGAGTCGCCCGCGTTCGAGAATCTTAGTTAAAATATTAGAAGCACCTTCACAGGCGATGTGGGCACCACCCAGTTGTGCCACTGAATCATCCCCGTAATCAGAGAACACTCGCGTATAGAGTTTCTCAGCACGTTCGACACCAACTTCTGAAGTTGTTACGGCAGCCGCTGCCATGTCGCTAGAGAACTCGTCTAAAAAAAGACGGCGCAGGGATTTTGCGGACCGTGAATATCGCGCGAAAAGGGCACCCTTTACTACCTCAGGTAGATTCGTGATAGCAAAGACTGGGCTATCGAGATTGGTGAAATATGGCGTTAGAGTTAGGCGTTCATTGGCCGTAAATTCTTCGTGGCCAGAAAGTAGATTAGGCACAGAGATATAATAAACTCGGTACCCCGCGTATGGTCAATTGTTCTGCTTCAATCGTGCTAACCTACGCTCGATTACAGTGTGTCCGGATACATCGACCGAATGTCCTATGAGTGTTACTTTTTGTTACAAGATCGAGGTGCGTTTTCGCGATTGCGATGAATTTGGTCATGTGAATAACGCCGTATATTTCACATATCTTGAAGAAACCCGCCATGCCTACCTCAGATATCTAGCTGGTCAAGGTGTATCCAGTAACGCCGCTGATGAAAAACTGCCGCACGGGTTTGTGCTCGTCCGGACCGAATGCGATTTTCTCTCCGAGGCATTACCAGGCGACTGGCTTGAGATTCAGTTGCGTGTATCGAAAATCGGTCGGTCAAGCTTCGGATATGAATACGAGATAATGAATACCTCCAAGAGTCAGTTGGTAGCACGGGCGAAATCAGTTCACGTAGCTTACGATCGCATAAAGAAGCGGTCGAAACCGATCCCCGAAGTGTTCCGTGCGGTCCTTGAACGTGCGATGCAAGGATTATCTGAAACATCGATTGATGTTGTTTCGGACTGACAAATTTCCATTGCACAAGGAGACAGCAGGCATGGTTTACATATTTGGCAAGGATACGTGACCGTACACAGTAGCTGCCCGTGAAAATTACGAAAGGCAGCAGATTGCTGTTGATTACATTAACGTAAAGCAGGATCCTGCGGGTCTAGAACGTATGCTCAAGTATAGCAATGGTTGCCGCGATGTTCCTGTAATTGTAGACGACGGCACGGTGACGATTGGATACGGTGGAACCTGAAAGGTTTAATTGTGACCTGCCGGTCGGCAGAACTAGTCAAGTTGGTAAAGTGGTTTCATGAGTGCATTGTTTCGTAAGTCAAGGCGTCGAAAGTCTTGTCCTCATTTGACTGAATTGCGGTCGGGTTATTCGGTAGACATGGTTGGTGATGCGGCATGAGTTAATTTTCGTCGGCAATCCGGGGCCGCTTACAGGAGCTGGTAACAAAACTTATTTGCTGCCAGGTCTGGAACCAACCCTGATTGATGCCGGAACAGGGCAAGACACGCATCTTCTTGCGCTTGCAGCCAAGTTAGACGAGTCGAATGCGGGATTATCCCAAAAAAAAGACTTACTCGCCAAGGTCCTGGTTACCCATTGCCATTCTGACCACGTATCTGGGGTTCCCGCAATTGCTAAACGATGGCCATTAGCTGTTTTTGCCAAAATGCCATGGAAGGATCGGGATGATCAGTACCGTGTTTCTTGGAAGGCTTTGGAAGACGGCGATCTTGTTCCAGCTGGTGATTCCACACTCCAGGTTGTCCACACGCCAGGTCACTCACCGGATCACCTATGTTTCTTTGATCGCGAATCAGGGACGTTGTTTTCAGGCGATCTCGTTATCGCGGGAAGTAGTGTAGTGATTCCAGCTAGCGCTGGTGGAGATCTGGTGGCGTACCTGAATTCCTTGCGCTTGGTTTTATCGATGAAACCAGCTTGTCTGCTTCCAGCACATGGTTGCTCCATCGACGAACCAAATACGGTCATTCAAGCGTATCTAGATCATCGTCAGCAACGTGAAGATCAAGTTATTGCAGCACTTCGACAAGGCGCGAAAACGATCGATGACATTGTCAGCAATGTGTACGAACCATTGGACTTTGGATTAATCCGTGCAGCTCAGGAGAATGTGCTGGCTCATTTAACGAAGCTCGTGTCTGAAGGTCGAGCTGCACATGATGGTACGGTATGGTGGATGTCATGAGAGGGTTTTGCTTGGATTCAAGTCTTCTGTCCTCACTGACTTTAGTAAAGACGCTAGGTAGGTTCACAAATGAATGATGTGATTGATTTCATCAACATGAATCGTGACCGTTTCGTTGATGAATTGAAAGAATATCTGGCCATTCCCAGTATCAGTGCACTGCCGGCACATGTTGAGGATGTTCGGCGATGTGCTGAGTGGACTGCTGACGAGATGCGTCGAATCGGGGTTCCAGAGGTAGAACTGATCGAGACTCCTGGGCATCCGATCGTCTATGGTCAGTGGCTTGGTGCGGAAGGCGCTCCGACGGTTCTCTTTTATGGCCATTATGATGTTCAACCTGTGGATCCACTGGACTTATGGGAATCGCCGCCGTTCGAAGCCACAATCCGGAACGGAGAGATCTACGCACGTGGTGCAGCCGATGATAAAGGGCAAGTGTTTATGCACCTGAAAGCCATGGAAGCCTGTCTGTCGCGAGGCGAGCGGTTACCTGTGAATATTAAAGTTGTCCTTGAAGGAGAAGAAGAGATCGGCAGCGTTCATTTAGATAGTTTCATTCGTGAACAGAAGGAACGACTTGCAGCTGATGTGCTTGTGATTTCTGATTCACCGATGTTTGACCGAGGCGTTCCATCAATCTGCTACGCGCTGCGCGGGTTGACATACTACCAAATCGATTTACGAGGTACGACTCAAGATCTGCATTCGGGTTCGTTTGGTGGCGCAGTTGCAAACCCAGCATTCGTTCTTGCACAGGTTCTGTCACAGATGAAAGATCGGAGCGGGCGTATCAAAGTACCAGGCTTTTATGATGATGTTCGTGTGCTTAGCGATGACGAACGAGTTGAATTTGAAAAACTGCCTTTCAATGAAAAACACTATCGTCAGGAAATTGGCGCACCTCGTTTGTTTGGCGAAAAAGGTTACTCGACACTTGAACGTGTTTCAGCACGCCCTACGTTTGAGGTCAACGGATTGTCGTCTGGGTTTATCGGTGAAGGCGCGAAAACCGTGATACCTGCTCTAGCAATGGCGAAGGTCAGCATGCGGTTGGTTCCAGATCAACGGCCTGACAAAATTACGAAGTTGTTTGAGGATTACCTTAAGAAGGTTACTCCCAAGACTGTTGCACTAAAGATTACAAGGATGAGTGGAGGGTTACCTTGGATCACGGAATTTAGCCATCCCTTTGTTCAGGCGACGGCTCGTGCGATTGAACGCGGATTCGGTCGGCGACCAATCTTTACTCGAGAAGGCGGTTCGATTCCGGTCGTCTCAACATTTCAAGAAGTACTCGGCCTTCCAGCGGTACTGTTTGGTGTTGGACTGCCTGATGAGAACGCTCATGCTCCGAATGAACGACTTGATTTAGGTAATTTTCACAACGGGGTTATTTCAGCGGCTTGTTTGTATGACGAGATCTCACGGGTGGGACGACTGCACTGACTATGTGGTGGAGTTAAGCGTCTGCCAAGGTTCGAGTTTTTCTTGAAGGGTGTTTAGCTGATTAATACAAGTTCTTAATTCCTCGGAAGTCGTTCTCCAGCTCGAACGGGTGTGCTTAATTGGTTTTCAGGTGGTGGATATGGACAATCGTAACGTTCATCGTAATAACAGAACGGATGGTAGGCGAGATTAAAGTCCAAATCGTAAATCCCAGTTGAAGTGAGATTTAGATCTAAATAGCGGCCAGCCGGGTAAGTTTCAGTCCCATTTGTTAAATCCCCGAAGGGAACAAATAAGCTTTCTCGATCGTTGCTACTAGCTTCAACGAAAGCAGAAAGATTTAAAGGATTGCCCTTTAACGTAAACTCCAAAATGCCCACCCGACGCATAGTTCTTCTTTTACCTGTCGACGTCGGAATTTCAAATTCTACTTGGTTGTTGTCGACTTGAAGTGATGCTGGCACGCGGTATCCTAACGCCGGAGGAAAGTAGCTCAAAGGGAGTAACGTCTCTCGCCGCGATAACGGAACTGGTGAATCTGAGCTGTTCTGGAATTCCGCATCCTTAAATGCACGACCAGCTGTTAATTGTTCTGGGTAGGAACCCTGAGATGGGGGTGCAGGCGCGCTGCATCCTCCAAAAAAAAGGATTAGAACCCCTATCACCTGCAGTAAAGGGTGCCGCTTTCGGCCAGGAGTGTTGCTGAAGAGAACTTTGATCATCTCCAAAATAATAACCGGTTCTAGTCAATAACGTATCAATGAACTGTTTTGGGATTGAAGCAAGCCTGATTGACTTATCGAAACTTCCGCAGGAAGGTCTACTGGGAACAAAAAGAGCGAAACTCCTATTAATTTCTTGGCATAAATGGGCGTAATTTAGAAATCGTGGGCTGCAACGAATGGTTCGACTATTTCTGCGAAGTCTTCAGGACGGCTAAGAAGCCCAATGTGTCCAGTTCTACCCAATGTCGCACTGACTGCATGAGGTATCAGGTGAAGAAATTCTTTTGTGCTGCTAACTGGGACCACTCTATCCAGACGCGGTTCCCCAGTGATAACCAGTGTTGGCGCAGTCACCTTTAGGCAATCCGTTGCAAAATTAATTCCTTTGAGCAGTCGTATTCGTTCAGCCATCTGCGTCGGTGAACAGGGTGCAGTTACAACTCGAAAGGTGTGTTTAAGAGAGAAAGCTATGCAGGCGGGTAAGGTATCGTGCGCCCTTGCGATTTCCTGCCAAAGACGGGACGGACCTCGGGCCACAAAAGCCGGAAATAGTAAGTGCGGCAATTGTAGATATCTTTCGACCTGATAGTTAGGTTTCCAGCTCGGGCCAGGAGTTGATACTAGAATTAAAGACGAAATGCGATTTGTGTGACGCGCCGCGTAGCGAAGTGCAATTAATCCACCGTATGAAACGCCGCAGATTGTAGCCTGTTCCAGTTCAGCGGTGTCTAATATTTGGTCCAGTTGTTCTACGAAGTGATCGAATCCACTACCATTACCGTCTAACTTGGTTCGACTGAGTGAGTAGGTAAGAACTCGGTGTCGGCGTGAAAGTGTGACGATCGCCGGATGCATCCACTCCCACCGCCCTTGGATTCCAGGGACTACGACGATCGGAGATCCGGTTCCAGTATCGACCATTACAGGGTGAAGCAATTACTCGAATACTTCAAAGTCCTATGGTGATTGCGTGACTTGCTCGAGAAGTAATTTCGCTTCGGTGCTTTCAGTCGAAGCGGGTTCAGAGGTAATGGCCATTTCTAGGTACATGCGAGCTGACGCATGGTCTTCAGTAGCCAGGGCCACCCGTCCAAGTTTTAATAGCGGCTTGCTCCAGGCCAGGTCCGTATTATGAGCTTTCCAATACCAGCCCTGCGCTTCCTCGGTCATGCCAACAGCGAGACGAATATCGCCAAAGTTGTAGTAGACCTCACGAGCAATTGATGAATCGAGATCATTTCCAAGAATCACTTGGTACGCTATTTGTGCTTCTTCGTAACTTTCATTCTGGAAATATGCGTTTCCTAATTTCAGGTTGACCATTGTTAATGCAGGAGCTATTTCAATAATCTCTTGATAAAGATGAATGGCATCTTCATAGCGATGCTCCATTTCTGCCGCTTCTGCGGCCTGCAACTTTTCTTGCACGTCACCGATTTCTAGTCCCGTTAGGGCACCGATACCGAAGCCTACAGCACCACGGGCAAGCACGAATTTGAGTGGCCGGTTCCGAACGTATTCTCGAACCCGAACTAATTGCTGTGAAGGGGTAAAACCAGGCGCTCGAACCGTGAATGCCCATGGTCCACCGTTTAGTGTAATGAATCCGAAGAACCCTTTTTCGTCGGTTGTCGACGTGAAGGATTTGGCCGTGTTTTCGGCGCTAACCGTTGCGCCTTGAATTGGCTCCTCGGTTTCATTTAATACCGTTCCGACAATTCTTGCCTGAGCTAGCGTCGATATAGTGAGGGCGCTATACCAGAGCGTGATAACCAAGAATTTCAGCGGCACCCGTGATACTTGTTGCATAAAATTGCTAGAGATGGCGAATAGTTGCCTTAGCCGAGCACCTTACCAGTATGCAATGAACGATTATTCTGCAAGTATAATCCAGAAGCTTAGTGACGGCTCGTGGAACTAGTCGGAACGGATACGATATGCCTACGACATCAAATTACTCATTGCGCCGAAGACATACGTCACTGGTGCTACTCATTGGGTTCATCTTTTTACTGACTGGCTGCTCGACGGTCTTGGCGCAGGAAGCGACACCGCCATTCGATACAGAAAAATTATCCAGTGTGGATCGATTAATCACGCAGGCGATTGATGACGGGGAATTGCCTGGTGCGGTCGTCGTAGTGGGTTACGGTGACCAGATTGTGTATCAAAAGGCTTTTGGAAGTCGTGTCGTGAGTCAAGGTCAAGGCCTTGAGGAGATGACAGTCGATACCATTTTTGACCTAGCGTCCTTAACAAAGGTGGTTGCAACTACTACAAGCATCATGATGCTTGTTGAGATGGGCGAGATCAGGCTCCGCGATAGGGTAGCTACTTTTATTCCAGAGTTTGCTCGATATGGAAAAGAAAACGTTACGATTCATCACCTGCTGACCCATATGTCTGGATTACGTCCCGACCTCGATTTAAATCGTTCGTGGCGGGGTTCCGATGTCGCCATTCAGTTGGCGACTGAAGAGATTCTTTTGGCATCACCGGGCACCAAATTTATTTATAGTGACATCAATTTCTTTTTGCTGGGTGAGATTGTACGGCGAGTCAGCGAGATGCCTCTCGATGAATTCGCACAAACGAAAGTGTTCGAACCGCTGGGGATGTCCGACACGATGTTTCGACCCCCTCGGTCGATGCAGCCACGTATTGCTCCCACGGAGTCTTGTACGATGTACGGCTGGCCGTGCGGTGGTGACGGAGCAACAATGTTACGCGGTATCGTACATGACCCAACTTCGCGGCGTATGGGCGGGGTGGCCGGACATGCTGGGTTGTTCAGCACGGTGTCGGACTTGGTGCGGTTTTGTCGCATGTTGCTCGCAGGTGGTTCAATCGAGGGGGTTCGTATTTTCTCGCCACTAACAGTTGCAACCATGACATCAGTTTCAACACCGGTGACTGAACCAAATCGACGTGGTCTCGGATGGGACATTGACTCAGTATTTTCGTCAAATCGAGGCGAATTCTTTTCGATTGGATCGTTTGGTCACACTGGATTTACTGGAACTTCGCTTTGGATTGATCCTCGGACCAAAACTTTCGTAGTGTTTCTGTCGAGCCGGCTCCATCCGGATGGTACAGGTAGCGTCGTTGCTCTGAGAGCTAAGGTGGCGACCGCTGTAGCGGCTGCGATCACCGATATTCCTGAGCTTGACGTTAAAGTCACCGAATTGATTGGTACGGATTTCGGTCCTGTTGGCGAAATTCCCAGGTTTCCTAAGTCACCGGTACTAAATGGTGTTGATGTGCTTCGGGCGAGTGACTTTTACCAGTTAAAGAACAAGCGAGTCGGATTACTGACGAACCATACTGGCTTAGCTCTTGATGGTGTTGCCACAGCTGACTTGTTATGGCAAGCGGAAGGCGTTGAGCTGGTGTCACTTTTTAGCCCCGAACACGGTATCCGCGGTGTGAAGGACTCCGCTGTACCTTCAAGTCGTGACGAAGCGACAGGTATACCCATTTATTCACTCTACGGTGACACTCGACGGCCAACCTTAGCAATGCTTGAAGGTCTCGACGTGCTGGTTGTTGATCTTCAGGATGTTGGTGCTCGCTTCTATACCTATATGTCAACGATGGCCTATGTAATGGAGGCTGGCGCAAAGCACGGCGTATCTGTCATGGTGCTTGATCGTCCAAATCCCATTAACGGCACACAAATTGAAGGCCCGGTCCAAGATCCAGAGGCGCGTGGCTTTACCGGTTATTTTCCAATGCCGATTCGCCACGGTTTAACGCTGGGAGAACTTGCGCAATTGTTCAATGTCGAATTGTCGATCGGTGCCGACCTAACAGTGGTGGCCATGGAAGGCTGGCTCAGAGATACTTGGTTCGAGGCCACTACACAACGGTGGGTTAACCCTTCACCTAATATGCGAAATCTCATTCAGGCATCGCTCTATGCTGGAATTGGTGCGATTGAAGGTACGAACATTTCTGTTGGACGTGGCACGGACACGCCCTTTGAACAGATCGGTGCACCCTGGATTGATGGGCTGGCGCTGGCCAAACGAATGAATGAACGTATGCTGCCTGGTGTTGGGTTTTATCCGGTGTCATTTGTTCCAAATAGCAGTAAATATGTCGGCGAGCGATGTGAAGGCGTCTTTATCTTAGTGCTTGATCGCCAACTGCTTAGGCCAGTTCGGGTTGGCCTGGAGTTGGCCTCTGCACTGCAGGAGATGTACGGCTCGCAATTTGATCTAGATGCTGCTGCACGTCTCTTCGGGTCCCGTGACGTACTTGCTCAAATTAAGGCGGGGGAGGACCTTGGCACCATTATCGCCCAGTGGGCGCCTGATGAGGATCGTTGGCGACTTCTCCGCGCTCCTTACCTACTCTATTACTAGTTTTAAAGTTGATAGAGCATCAGGTAAACAATGACCCCAGTGACTGATACATACAACCAGATAGGAAGCGTCCACCGCGCAATTGCTACATGACGTTCGTCCTGTTTCCGCAGTCCTCGGGTCACAGTGATTAACGCCAGTGGGAGAACGGTGACTGCCAAAATGACATGTGAAATGAGGATCGAAAAATACACAATGCGAAGAACGCCCACACCCTGAAACGGTTGTGAGCCTATGTTGAAGTGGTAGACGAGGTATGAAGTTAGGAACAGTGTAGAGGTAAAACACGCTAGTCCCATGCAGAACCTATGACGCGTGATCTGTCGTTGCCGAATCATGGCATAACCTGTGACCAGTAATATAGTGGAAAGACCGTTAAGTGATGCATTGACGGCTGGCAAGTCTGAAATTTCAAGCATGCGAACACCCTTACCGATTAAAAGCACTTCTGGTTAGAAGCCGTGTGTCTTAATTTAATTTCTTAGTCTGTACTGAAACTGCACCAGCTATAAGCATCGCAATGCCAAAAGCTGTGAGCACCAATAGTGACGTTGCTAGTGATGGATCTGTTCTGCTGGCGCCCTCAGCTAACACGGACCGGACTGCTGAGACGCCATAGGTCATTGGATTGACCAACATAATATTCTGAATCCACTTGGAGGCGCCGGATGCTGGAAACACCGCGCCGGATAGAAGCCACATTGGGACGAGTAGTAAATTCATGACAGCGTGAAAACCTTGCGTCGAATCTAGCCACCATGCCAGCACGAAGCCTAGGCCAGTCAGCCCAAAGGCAAACACGCTGAGCACCAGGACAAGTGTCGGTAGTGTGTTCCAGTCCGGACTTGCATTGGCTAATGGTGCCAGCAGTAGAAACAGGCCTGCTTGCCCACAGGCGAGTGTTGTTCCACCCAGAGTCTTACCAATCACAATCGAGATCCGAGGTATCGGCGCGACTAGGACTCCTTGTAAAAAACCTGTCTGCCGATCCTCGATAACGGAAATAGTCGAGAAGATAGCCGTGAACAAGAGGATAAGCACAAGCGTGCCAGGATAGAAGTACTCTAGATAATCTACCTGTGCGTTTGTGTCAGCGCGGAACGATGATCGGAGTCCTGATCCTAGCAATATCCAGAAAACAACCGGCGTCCCCAACGCTCCAATGATGCGGCTGCGCTGGCGGTAAAAGCGCACAATGTCACGGATCCAAAGTGTATAGATTGCGCTTAGCATTTAGTGCAACGCCTGTCCGGTGTGATGCATAAAGACGTCTTCGAGCGTTGGTTTTCTGAACGTGATAGCGTCAATTTCACCAGGAAATGCCTCAACCAGTCCTGGGATAAATTCATGAGCGCGAGGCTGCTGCAGTCGAAGACGGTTTTCGACAATATCTACGTGTGTGTCGAAGCGGGCTTTGATACGGGATGCTAGTACTTCCAAATTTTGAGAGGACACGAAGATGATGTCATCTCCAAGAGTAGCCGTAAGTGATGCCGGCGGCCCACAAGCGACTAGGCGACCTTTATGTAAGATGCCAACCACGTCGCATTCCGAGGCTTCTTCCATTAAATGAGTATTTACGACGATTGTGGTCCCTTTCGTTCGACGAAGCATCTGTAGGTGTTTCCAAACATCCCGACGCGCACCTGGGTCGATTCCTGTGCTCGGTTCATCTAGTAACAAAACGGTTGGTGCTGGGAGCAGCGCTTTGGCGAGTTCTACACGTCGTTGCAGTCCACCCGACAGCGTGCCGACCAACGCATTAGCGCGATCGTCGACATGGATGAGATGTAGTAATTCGGCGATTCGTGTTGACAGAGTGTGTCCTAAGATTCCGTACAGACGACCGTGATGCTGGAGATTTTCTTTCACTGAGAGGCGGCTGTCGAGCGCTGGAGACTGAAACATTACACCGAGGTTACGGCGAACACGGTTGGCGCTACCTTGAACATCTTCTCCACACACACGCACTGTACCGCTAGTTGGCCGAAGCAATGTTGAGGCTATTCGAAACAATGTTGTCTTCCCACTTCCATTCGGACCCAGTAATGCAAATGAGGCACCCATATCCACACGAAAGCTGACTGACTTAAGTGCTTCGTTTTCACCGTAGCGATGTACAAGCTCTGAGACGTCGAGTGCTGAAACGTCTAGGTGACGCTCGGTCGATGACGTCTCTGATAGTTTAGGCATTGTTAACTTGAGTAAGTATTAATAGTCCAAACAGTAATGGGAGATAGATGATTGAGCCGATGAATAACCCCCGCGCGTTGGTCACCGTACGGGCGATTGCAAAACGGATCGCCAGCATTAAAAAACCTATTCCCAGTATTACTGAGCCAGTGACATACGAAAAGTCTGCCAGTCCAATCCATGTGGGGGTAACACTGACAGGTATCAAAAGTGCAATAAACGCGATCATGTGCCGGGTCGTGCGATCACCTAAAGGGTCGAGAACCGGTAGAAACAAAAATTTTGCACGCCTAAAATCCTCACGATACATCCAGGCAATCGCGAGGAAGTGAGGAATTTGCCACAGAAATACGATTCCGAACAATATCCAACCTTCAATGCTGACCGTGCCGCGAGCGGCCGCCCATCCTAACGCTGCCGGTAGAGCGCCTGGTATTGCCCCGATGGCAATTGCCCAGGAAGTGCGTTGTTTGAGCGGTGTGTAAATTGCCACATAGATCACTAGGGTGGCCAAGGCTAGAACGGTGGCCACTAAGGGCGTACCAATAAGCAGGACCAGCAACCCAGTTCCCGCAAGGCCTACACCGAATAAACGACCTTCCCGCGATTCTAAACGCCTAGCAGGTATTGGTCGCAAACGCGTTCGTTCCATCAGCCCGTCTGGCTTACATTCGGCGACTTGATTGAGGGCCGCTGCGCCACCGGCTACTAGGGCCGTTCCTAGTAGGGTATTAACAAAGCCAATCAATTCAAATGTTCCACGAGAACCTAGATAGTAGGCTACCCCCGTCGTCATAATAACGAGCAAATTGAGCCGAGGTTTTGTCAGCGCAATGTAGTCCATAAAACGACTGCGTGGCGCTGCTAGTATGACCACGCCAGTCTTCATCGATTAGCTCCTAGTGACGAGTGGGATGACGCCGTCGTTGAGGCAGCGAACCCGCCAGTTTCCGGTGTCGAAGTCATGGTTAGCCGAGCATGGTTGACGCGTAGTGTTAAGACTACGCTCGTAACGAATAGTAGCGCTCCGACACCCAGGTGGCTCGTGTTGATCCCCACGTGTTTTCCGCTCAATACAGTGAGAGCCCCTAACGTGAACTGCACAATAACTAAGAGAATGAGAAATCCTGCTGGGTGGATCAATTCCTTCTTGTTTCGATGATGCGCCAAGACATGCAAAGCGGTAGCCATCACTGCGAAGACTACGAAGAGAGCACCTACGCGATGAGTGAAATGAATCCCAATCCCCCAACTCCAGCTCGGTGGAATTAGTTGTCCGAAGGCCAGTGGAAAATCTGGGATAGCCAGTCCTGCGCCGGTATGACGCATTGCAGCTCCGATAAGAATTTGCAGATAGATGAGTGCGGTCGTGATCACCGTAAGGCGACCTAAGGTTAAATCTTTATGCGCCGCCGAGTGTTGACGACTAGGGTTTGAGTACCCAGTAAGCCACCCTGATGAGGTGAACAGCGCTATGGATACTGTTAGACAGAAGAAGATTTCGGCAAGCCCAGCGTGGGCGACCGAGATTGGCGCGGGAAGATAATAGAGCACTGTAATACCGCCAAGAGTTCCCTGCACAATAACTGTGACCAGCGCGATGACTCCGAGTCGACGCATCCATCGACGTGGGTCCACGAACCAGATCCAGCCTGCCAAAATGATTGTCAGGAAACCGACCATACTGGCGATAAGGCGATGTCCATGCTCGTAGAAAATTCCCCCTACCATTTGTGAGAGAGGGAAGCTAAACATGAAGTATCCGTATGTGTTTGGCCAGTCAGGCACGGCCAAACCTGATTCCGTGCTTGTAACTAAACCGCCGACCACTAGCAGGAGTAGTGTTGAACTAGCGAGAATGATGGTAAAGCGATGAAGCCAGATCATGCGGCCGGATGAATTGTGATGCTGCGGATGGGCAGGCATGCTGGCCGCCCATCCGCAATAATTGTGCTGTTGCTAGCTGACCGTGAAGGTGAAACTAATCTCTGCTGTTTCACTTTCGGCAATTGTTATGTTCTGTGTTTGCGCGCCCAGCATTTCATGCCAGGCTTCGATCACGTAGTCTCCAGGTGGAAGCGTATTAAGACTGAATGCGCCACCATCTCCACTCACCGAGTAGTAGGGGTGGTCGAGTACGCCGACATAGGAGTTCATCCAGCCATGCACGTCACACTTGAAGGGTACCATCACCTCGACTTCGGTAAATTCAGTTTCGTAGGTCATACCCTCGATCGGTTGACCGGTGTTGAATTCATCATTCAAACTGGGTGTGGCGTGAATATTGTGCAACGTTGGATCGCTGTTTGTGACTTGCAATGGCTGATCCACTTGGATACCAAACACGTGCGGCAGGTATGTGCAGCCGTCTTGGTTCAAGATGACTGGTTCACTCGGAGTTGGAAACGAATGACCTTCCAGTCCCTCCTTCACATACACAAACACGTTGTGCAGTGAACCATCATCACCGACCACATAGTACTCCGTCATCGGGTTGTCCGGTCGTTCGCCCACGCACACGGGGTCCGAGTTCATGCGAATGACTTCCGCTTCAGGAGCCGTGCCTTCGAGATTAATAGTGCCTGTGATGTTACCAGCCGTGGCTGGATCAAAAGCCATGGCAGCTGGTGTTTCGGGTTCCGTTGCAGGTGCTACATCCGTGTCTCCACCATTGCCACCACATGCTCCTGTCAGAACTATTACCATCATTGAGGCAATCGTCCACATTTTTCGTGCTTCCATCGATATCTCCTGCTGCGAGTAAAGGAAAGTAAAGTTATTACAACTAATCAATTTATCTGTTTGGGGCTACCCAGATATTTAAAAATATCACAGCAGACGGAACTCGTAAACACGTGGTTCAAGGGCCAGGCAAAATTTAGACGTTTTCGGGTGTGAAGTTTGTTGTTTTTCCCTATTCATTTGTCGTCTATTAGGATTTATTATTATCTAAATAAGTGGCGGTATCGTCTAGGGGTTAGGATACGTGGTTCTCAGCCACGGGACCGGGGTTCGATTCCCCGTACCGCTACCAGACTTTTTAGTTAACTGATATGCAAGCACTCGCTCTGGCCGCCCTCATCACTATTCTTCCGACCTCACATCTCGACACTGTTCTAGAGCGGGGGGTAATTCTCGTCGGCACTACCGGCGACTACCGCCCGTTTAGTTATCGGCGCCCGGATGGAGAATTCGAAGGTTTCGACATCGACGCTGCGCGTCAATTGGGTCTGTCTTTGGGAGTTGAAGTTCGCTTCGTCCAGACGAGTTGGCCTGGACTTGAGCAAGGGCTTCTTGACGGACGCTATGACATCGCCATGTCGGGAATCACGCGTACCCTGGACCGCCAGAAAGTCGCCTCTTTATCTGATCCCTATCTTTCGATCGGAAAGTGTCCTCTGATCAGGAGGGCAGACAGAGAACGTTTTACTGACCTCGATGCCATCGATCGCGCTGGCGTTCGTATCGGGGTCAACCCCGGTGGAACGAATGAAAGTTTCGTAAGAGGTCATATTCACGCAGCTGAGATCGTGGTTATTGAAGACAATCTGTCCATTCCCGATGCTGTCGCTACAGGACGAGTCGACGTGATGCTCACCGACAACGTTGAAGCTGTGCTAGTTGCGAACCAAGACTCACGGCTTTTTGCTGTTTTACCAGACTCTCCGTTGAGTCATGACGAGCTCAGCTACATGCTTCCGCCACACGACTCTATCTTTTTGAATTGGGTAAACCTTTGGCTTCACCAATTGAGGCTCACCGGTGAGCTTGATCGCCTCCGAGAACAGTGGATTCGCGGCGCTTCTTCTCCTCAAGGCGAGCACCACCACGATTCTTCAGAGCTTTCCGTGCCGCAGCTTCTTGAGTTCTTAACGGCGATGCCAGTTGCTACTCAGCGAGTCTTTAAAGGTCTTGAGAAGTGATGGCCTAGTACCGAGGAAAGCTTCAGACGAGGACCTTTTGTCCGCTACCGTCAAGCAGAGCTCGGCTATAGGCTAGTTGTGCTGCAGCCATGTCTTCAGCCGCCATACCGAGCGACTTGAAGATCGTGATCTGGGTTTCGGATGTTCGTCCTGGTAAGTGTCCTGCTATAACCTCTCCGATTTCGCCGGCTACATGAGATTCATCAAATTTTCCCTCAGCAAGTCCGAGCACAATGTCGCCAGACTCGGCGAATGCCCCGGTACGTGAATCGACAATTAATCGGCTTCGCGTTACAAGGGCAGGGTCCATTTCTCGAAGATGTGGTTCCGGTGCTCCTACCGAAGTCACGTGAGCACCTGCCGCGATCCAAGAATCTTGAATTACTGGTTCGGTCGATGAAGTTGCGAGAACCACTAACTCGGCTTCTCGGACGGCAGCTTCTGCGTCCGGCACGGCCTGCACGGTTTGTTTCGTCTGTAAGGTCATCTGAGATGCGAATTGCTCACGGTGTGCTGTGGAGGGACTCCAGATGTGCACCTTGCCAATCGAAAGCGTTTCAGTGAAGGCGGTGAGGTGACTCCGGGCCTGTGCACCGGATCCAATAATGGCCAGCTTCGATGGTTCACCATTGCTTCGTGCCAAGTATCGTGCAGCGACTGCTGAGACAGCTGCCGTGCGTGCCTCTGTGATGTATCGACCATCAAGAATTGCAGTTAAAGCTCCTGTTTCAGGATCGAGTAACACAATCGTGGCGAGGTGTGATGGCAGGTTGCGCGTTTGGTTGGAACTGTAGTTTGTGACTAGTTTGACTCCTAAAGCAGGCGGGTCTGTGAGTGAAGCCGGCATAACCCCGTAGTACCCGTGCTCTGCGCCAACAGACAGGACCGATCTCAGCGGTTGCACTATTCCCTGACCAGTTGAGAACTGTTTCAGTACACGTTCCATGGCAGACACAAGGTCGACCATTGGCAATAGTCGTCGGACTTCGGTTTCATTTAAAATAAGAGTCATCGGTACGCAACTTACCTCCTGACCTTATAATCGTTGAGTCATGAACTCAAGTAATGCAATTCACCGGATCCGCACGATCGACGCGCATGCTGCTGGCGAACCTCTTCGTCTTATCGTCGATGGTTTTCCACGACCCCAAGGCCGTACCATGCTCGACAAACGTGCGTGGGTCAAGAAGCACAACGATTGGATTCGTCGAGGCTTAATGTTTGAACCGCGGGGTCATATCAACATGTACGGTGCCGTTCTCACCGAACCAGTTGAGACTGACTCGCATACAGGCATCCTCTTTATGCATAACGAGGGGTACAGCACTATGTGTGGGCACGGTATCGTTGCCGTGACCACCATCGCGATCGAGCGCGAGTTGCTATTTGTGGCTGAGGATCAAACGACGGTTGTTTTTGATTCTCCTGCAGGACCGGTTCAGGCTCGAGCGACCCTGGTCAGTAATAGTTCGACACGCCGTGTCGAAAGTGTCTCATTTATAAATGTTCCATCTTTCGTCCTGCATCCTGGCGTAACCGTTAAGATTGCAGGGCGCGAGGTGTCGGTGGATGTTGCTTTTGGCGGCGCCTTTTATGCGATTGTTGATACCGAAGCGGCAGGTTTACCACTCAGCATTTCCGAGTTGTCGCAGTTGCGTCAGGCGGGTATGGAAATTAAGTACGCGGTTGAAGCAGCTGTTCGTGTAGCGCACCCATTTCAGTCATCTCTTGAAGGAATTTATGGAACTATTTTTACGGGTGTAGCCGAGTCGCCCGATGCTGATCTCCGCAATGTCACCATTTTCGCCGACGCTCAGGTTGATCGGTCGCCCTGTGGTACTGGCACAGGCGCGGTGATGGCAGTCCTAGACGCAATGGGATTAATCGATGATGACAGGCCATTTGTGAACGAAAGCTTGCTCGGCACTGCGTTTCGGGGTCGGGTCGTCGAACGCGTCAAGGTTGGAGAGTATTCAGCCATAGTGCCTGAGATTGAAGGCTCAGCTTGGATAACGGGAGAACACACGTTTCTCATTGACGAAAATGACCCACTCCGCTGCGGATTTATTCTCTAGGTTCTCAAAATCCGATCGCTAGGCCGTCCTTTCTCGGGTCCGAACCACCCATCAGTACGCCGGTAGCGGGATCGATCAAGATTCCTTGGAATCCACCAAAAGCACCGATGCTGTTTCGTAGTCGGTGACCGCGCTGTTGCAAGCCCCAACGAGCCTCGGCCGTAATGGCGGATTCAAGGAGAACTCCCAAGGGGGAGTGCCTAATTCGGGCGGCTTCTCCTGCCTCTTGAATATTCATTCCGAAGTCGATGAGATTTAATAGAACCTGTACATGTCCCTGGGGTTGCATGTCACCACCCATGACGCCGAATGAGAGCCAGGGACGATTATTGCTAAAGACCATCGCCGGTACCAGTGTGTGAAATGGGCGCTTGTGGGGTGAGAGAAGATTGGGATGTTCTTTCTTAAGTGAAAACAGGCTTCCTCTGTTCTGCAAGACAATTCCAGTATCAGCTGCAACGACGCCTGAGCCGAAGTTACCAAACAGGCTCTGAATCAGTGAAATAACGTTACCGTCTCCGTCGGCAGCAGTCATGTAGATAGTGTCGCCGAGGTCACGGCCAGATAGATCCTGATGCCCTTCCGCTGTTGCAATTTGGTCACTGAGATTAGCAGGTTTGTACGAGTCGGCTCGGTAGTCGAGCTTTATTTCTTTCCGGCGTAATGCTGCATAGTTTTTGGACAACAAGGTGCTGAGTACAGCTTGTGGCACTGAGTCGGGATCGCCAATGAAAGCATTGCGATCAGCAAAGGCGATACGCTTGGCTTCTACGACAAGATGCAGATATTCTGCAGAGTTGTGACCGAGTGTTTGTAAATCGTAGTCTTCCAGAAGATTCAACATCTGAAGTGCGGTGATGCCTTGGGTGTTTGGTGGCATTTCGTACACTTCGTACCCGCGATAGTTCGTGCTGATTGGATCGACCCAATCTGAACGATGATCCAGGAAGTCCTTCATTGCAAAGAGGCCATTTTGCTGTCTTGATGTTTCGACAATGGCTTCCGCGAGCGGGCCTCCATAGAATGCATCACGGCCTTCGGTTGCGATCAGTTCGAGTGATCTCGCCAGGGTTGGGTTTGAAAATACCTCTCCGGTTCTCGGTGCACGTCCGTTGTGTAAGAAAGTACTGGCTGCTACAGGATCACGCATGAGTTTCTGCGTGGAGTCTTCCCACTGGTGCGCAACTACTTCCGATACCGGAAAACCATTCCTTGCGTAATTAATGGCGGGTGTTAATGCCCGTTCCAGGGAGATGGTTCCATGATGTCTAAGGAGTTCAACCCAGCCATCAACAACGCCTGGTACCGAGACTGAGAGGATGCCTGAGTCGGGAATGCTTTCAAGGCTTTTGGATGCAAACACGTCTGGTGAAGCTGCATAGGGTGCGCGGCCACTTGCGTTAAGGGCACGCAACTGGCGTGTTTCGCCATCGTGAACAATTGCGAATAAGTCGCCGCCGATGCCATTCATCGTCGGTTCAACGACGGCTAGGACTGCTGCGGCAGTTATGGCAGCGTCGATCGCGTTTCCACCCTCCTGCATTACTTGTAGGCCAGCGGCGGAAGCTAAGGGTTGGCTGGTTGCGATCATTCCATTCCGGGCGATGACAACCGAGCGTGTCGAATGTGGGTTTGGAGCTGGTCGATCTCCTGGTAGTTGAGCCATCACAGGTGAGGACATAAGTAACAGGACTCCGATCTTTACACGAATACGCATCTAGACCTCCTAACAGTCATTCCACTGTACCTCCTATTCTTCCGTTAGAGGCCCTCATCTGCAAGAAATTCTCAAGTCTGAAAAGCGAATTTCATATCAGAAAATGTGGTACCGTTTTTGATATGGCACTTCAAGATCGCGTTGCCAAGCTAATTGCTGAGTTACCCAAGGTGGAGCAGTTTCCGACGCAAGGAGCGACGCTGTTTATTGACCTTGAACGACAAGAGGTCAAGCGAGCCTACACTCCTCGAGCAGTCATCCAGACTTTATTGGCGGGCCGCGGGGCAAATATGTTCTACCTGTATCGGTTACTCGACGAGCAACTTGAGCCACTGGATCCAGACATACCCTTAATTTTTGGTTCGGGCGTTCTGACCGGCATCGTGCCTAGTGCTGCACGAGGTAATGCCACATCCTGGTCGCCTGAGTCTGGTGTTTTGATGGACGGTAGTGCTGGTGATTATTTTCCGTCTTTCCTCAAAATGAATGGGATCGACCACCTCGTGCTTTACGGACGTCCGGTGGAGTGGACAGTGATTCGTGTCGCCGGTGGACAGATAGAGTTTCTCGATGGTAGACCGTACTTGGGTCTCGACAATGATGATCTCCGTACTCGTATTGCAGTGGACATGCGCGGGACGTGGGCTCGCGATCTGGCTATGGCCAGCATCACGACGGCTGGAGAGAACCTTGTCTTGACCAGTGCCATCATGACTGGACCAAAAGCGTGCTTTGCGAGGGGTGGCCCAGGGGCAAAGATGGGGTCACTGCGTCTCAAAGCTGTTGTGCTTCAGGGACAGACACATGATTTTGATACGGCCCAGCCGTACAAGGGCTACAACAAGACGATTGCGACCAAGTTGCTAGGCACATCGGTCGTCAAGAATGCCTTACGTACGATGGGCACCCCATTTCTTTATCGGCCCAGCCGGATCCTTGGAGCGATGGGTACCAAGAATAATCAAGAGACTACTTGGACCGATCGCCTGGATGCAGAAAATATAACCCCGTATCGACCTGGGATGGCCGGATGTTTTCGGTGTCCGGTAAATTGTCGCCCCCTTAATGATTTGCATGGTGATCCAGACGACAAGTATGGACGTGGTGATGGACCAGAATACGTGACACTTGGCAAATTTGGTCCGAACCTCGGCATCGATCGGCTTGAATCCGTCATCCGCCTTAACAATATTTGTAATGATTTAGGACTCGACACGGCGTCGGCCGGCTCCATGATCGCGTGGTCGATGGAATTGTTTCAGCGTGGCATCATCACGATAAAGGACACAGGAGGGATAGACCTCACCTGGGGCCAAGCTGATGTAGTGGAACAGCTTCTCTTTATGATGGCTAGGCGAGAAGGCTTTGGTAATGTTTTGGCCGATAGCACTCGGGCTGTTGAACGCGGACACTTTCCCCCTGAAGCTTTACAGTATCGGATGGCAGTGAAGGGTTTGATGCAGAGTGATCCGCACGATGCACGTATTCTGAAGGCATTTGCGCTCGGCCTCGCGGTTTCTACGCGCGGAATGGACCATCTCCGAAATCGGGCCACGCTTGAGATAAACGCACGTATCAACGATGACCCAGCTTTTAAGGCCGAACTCTACGGAGGTCCAGTTAGCGCTGCTCCGAATCACTACGAGAAGAAGGAGCGGGCTGTCCGGGCCTGTGAGAATGTCTACGCGGTCGGTGATGCGGTCGGTATGTGTCGATTCACCACGAAACTCTTTAATAGCCCGTCATTACCTGGGCTCGAGGAATTTTCTGGACAGATTGCTAATGTGACTGGACTCAATTTCGACGTAGAAGGGCTCGATCAGGTGGGTTTAAACATCATGGGGGTCGAGCGCATGATCAATGCACGATTAGGTGTGCGGAGATGTGATGATACGCTGCCGGATCGCTGGTTCAACGAGGAAATTGGCGTCGGCGCGTACAAGACAGAAAAAATTGACAGACATGAGTTTGATCAATTGCTGAGCCGTTTTTATGAAATCTCCCATTTGAATACAGACGGTGTACCGATCGATGAATGGCGGCGCGAACTCGAAAGTGTTCTGGGAGCTTAGTGGTTTATGCCGATAGTGGTTAGGCTGCCGGTCTTGCTACAGAACGACCAGTCGGACACATTGACTATTACTGAACCTGTATTGACTGTTGCTGATCTCATTGACGTCCTCGATCAGCGACTGCCAGGCTTTCGAACACAATATGATGACGCGATGATCAATGTTGCGGTAAACAACGAGATGCTACTTCATCGAGCTGGTGATCGAACTCTGACCGACGGGGATATTGTTGAGATCGTGCCAACTATTGCTGGGGGAGAGAGGCTTTCTTTTTACCGGTCTAGCTAGAGCGCTGACAACCGCGCTAAATGATGCCTTGGCTTCTTGCGCCTTTATAGAGCAACTAAAATCAGTTCGGTACGGAACTAAGTCGCTCGGCTGAAGCGACATAGCTGCGTCGAGCACGAGCCGTCATGTTTTGATTACGCACGCGAACCGATAGTTCGTGCACTTTTCCGTCGAGTTCTGTGGGAGAAAATCCGATTAAGTACTGACTATGAAGTTCCTGGGCCACACGAGTAAAGGTTGAACCAAGTTCGTCATTTTCCTGCAGTTCGAAGTAGCCTCCTCCAGTTTCTTGAGCGAATCGCCTAAGGTTACGATCAGGCCTGCTTCTAACTGTGCGTCTTCCGTTAAAGAATTCAGCCCTGAGTCCGATTGCGTAGATCATCACCTCTTCGTTTCGGGCAACTTCAAGAACTTCCTTCCAGTCCGCCTGACTACTTGTATCGTCACCATCGGTGAAGATCAGCACAACACGACGACCGTCGATGCCGAGAAGTTCATTTACACCTGCAGCGATGGCATCGTAAAGACGCGTAGGGTTGCCAAAATCAAGGAGTTGAAGTTCGTTGATCAGGTCATCTCGGTCACTCGTAAACTTTGCGCTAATCTGGATCTTGTCGTTAAAGGCACCAACGCGACCGCGATCGGCCGGAAGCATGCGAATCAGAAACTGTTCAGCGCCCGCCTTTAGCAGGTTTAATTTGCCGGCCATACTGAAACTCGTATCAAGCATAACGACGACTGTGATGGGCTGCACTTCGTTTAAAAACAGTACGATGTCTTGCTTTGCTTCATCGTCGTATACTTCGAAATCCTCCTTTGACAAGTTAGCCACGAGGCGGTCGTTTCGGTCGGTGACCGTTACGTACAGCGGTACGATGTCCGTGGTTGACCGAAAAAGCGGGACTTGTTGCTGCCCATAAAGAATTCCGGCGTGTAGATAAACGCCCGTGATGAGGAATGCAAGGAACAGATTCGCCCGCATCTAGTGAGGTTAACAAGCAACAGGGTGCCTCGTAAACACCTCAAAAGGATGCAGTGTTTCTAGTGGTGACAGTCTAGGTCTTTTTGGAATCCTTCGTGTAGTAAGGATTCAGCGGTTTTCTGCGATATGCTGTCTTTTTATCCCTATTGTGCCCAATAAGTCCCAGACACAACTGAGCGTTGTGAGACACATAGATGCGGTTGAAGCTGAGCGCTTGATCCGTATTGAACCGGTGCAAATCTTAGATGTTCGAACGCCGAATGAATTTACGACATTAGGACATATTCCAGACGCGAAACTAACGCCGCTGGATTTCATCGCCTCAGTGCCAGCTGTCTTGGATCTTGATAAGCCAGTCCTAGTCTATTGTGAGCACGGAATTAGAAGCAAAGTTGCTGCAGAGTTTCTTTTGCAAGCCGGTTTCAACAACGTAGTAAATATGGTCGGTGGTATGTCGGGCTGGCGTCATGATCGTTCGTATGAACCGCAGACGATTGCAGGCCCTGCGCCGTGGTTGTGCGACCATGTAGAGATTGATTGCAATGGTAGGGCGCTGGACGTAGCAAGTGGCCGTGGTCGACACGCACTTCTGTTAGCGGCTTTGGGATGGCATGTTCGTGCTGTAGACCGTGACGAACGGGCAATCAACGAACTCCAAACGATTGCAAATCGGCTAGCTCTCAACTTGGTGGCCAATGTGGTGGATTTGGAATCGGGCCGAGTTGATCTTGGCCGTGAGTGTTACGATCTTATTGTTGTAACTCGATATCTACATCGACCTCTCTTCGAAATGTTAATCGACGCTGTTTCTCTAGGCGGTGTGCTTTTTTATGAAACCTTCATGAGCGGACAGGAGCGTTTCGGCAAGCCAACCAATCCTGACTTTCTGCTTATGCCTGGCGAACTAAGGACGTTAGTTGCACCCCTTGAGATAATAAAGCAACGGGAAGGTTTATTCGATGGTCAGATGATTTCGAGTGTGATTGCACGGAAGACCATAAGATAGACTAAATGAAGTATTGTTATGAAGCTTTATGATTAAGAATTCTTTATCCGCTACCGATGGTGAGCGCGTCGTTCAAATGCTGTCGCATGTCGAGCGTCGCTGTCGACGAAATTCGTTGACTCGCGAGTGGTTAACTGGTTTCACTTTATCCCTTGTCGTGCCAATTGTATTAAGTGCTTGGTACAAGCTGTCACCGGTGTCATGGGTGGCGGTGGTTATGGTGTTGTCGCTTTGGTTCGCTACGCTGGTTGCCTATGCGACTTGGATGTTTCTGCGACGTAAATCGCTGGCTAGTATTGCAGTAGCCGTAGACGAGAAGGCTACTTTGGACGGTGAGTTAACCACCGCATATTGGTTCTATCGGAAGGGTCTCAGTTCTGCTTGGATCGATTTGCAACGTGGGCGGGCCGCACGTACCGCCGAAATGCTGGATCTAACTCAACTCTTTCCTTATTCGATACCTAAAAGTTCTCGGCTGACGGTTGCTCTTTTGGCTTTGTGCTTCATTTTAAACCTGATTCCCCTTTCGTGGACCCGTGGGTGGTTACAGGCTGATCCTTTAGTGTCTGATGTAGTCGATCAGAACTTGGTGAATCTTGATGAAGCACGGCAAATCCTATCGCAGGCAGAATTCATTGATGGCCTAGAAGCGATTCAGTTAAGCGAGGATTTCCGCGAACAACTTATCCAAAGGCAGTTGTCGGTTCACGATGAAGTCGAATTTCGTGAAATGCGGCTTACAGAGGAGAACTGGTCACTGGATTCCGATCTGATGGAAGCGTTAATGAAAAGTCTGGCCGAGTCGCTGGATGGAATTGGCTCAGATGCACTCGTCGAGGCGTTGCAGCGTAAGGATTTTGAAATGTCAGCTCGCGAACTACGCGATCTCGCTCAGGAGCTTGATTTTACGGAAGCAGATCTGGAATCGCTTAAGCAAAGTTTGAACGAACTTGCTGAGATGTCGAGTGACGAGCTTGAAGCTTTGGCTGAAGAGCTAACAGAAGCCGCTGGGCAGTTGAGTGAGGGCAATGATGAAGCGATGCAGCACGCCTTCGAGCAGCTTGCCGAAGATCTTGAACAGTTGATCAAGGAGCAGCAGCGTGATGAGTTACGGGAAGCGGCGGCTCAACGTCTTGATCAACTTGAGCAAGCAGCACAGAGCGGACAAGGATCTAACGATGAGCAACAACTGGCTAGTGGAGAGCCGTCAATTGAAGACCAGATGACCGCAACACCTCAAGAAGGTGATACGACTGGGAGTCAGACTGGCACCCCGATGGAGACCGGTGGTCCCGGCGTCCCGACCGACGAACAAGGTCAGGGCGACTTATCTGCGCCGGGCGCTGGAGACATTATCGAATACGGCTCACCAACATCACTTGAAGTTGAGTTGCAGCCAGAAATCCTAGAAGTGCAACCGCAGCCATCTGATCAGCCCGACGATAGGTTGGTTGATCAACCCAGTCAGGCGTCTCAATCAAAGTTGCAGTATGAAGAAATCGGATCGATGATTTCCTATCAAGACTCCGAGATGCTGGATGCCGACAGCATTCCTTGGCTGTATCGTGACCTCGTTAAACAGTACTTTCAGGCCGTTGGGCCACGGTAGAAATATGATTACTGACATCGACAAGCAAATCGAAACATTCCAACGTCAATTCGCGCTCGTCGCTAATGAGATGGCGAAGCGGATTGTCGGCTATCAGGACATAGTTGAAGGAGTGCTGATCAGCTTACTGGCGGATGGGCACGTCTTACTTGAAGGGATACCGGGTCTTGGAAAAACCAAGCTAGTTCATACCTTGAGCGATGTTTTACATTTGAAGTTCGCACGGATCCAATTTACTCCAGATTTGATGCCTGCGGACATTACTGGTACTAACGTCGTTCAGGAAACCAAGCAGGGCGAAAAGCATTTTGAATTTCAGCCAGGTCCATTGTTCTCAAACATCGTGTTAGCTGATGAAATTAACCGCGCTACACCAAAGACGCAGTCGGCGTTGCTTGAGGCCATGCAGGAAAAAAGTGTATCGATTGGCACGCGCACTTACCAGCTGGACCACCCATTCTTTGTGCTAGCCACCCAGAACCCACTCGAAATGGAAGGGACGTACCCTCTACCAGAAGCTCAGCTTGACCGGTTTTTCCTAAAACTGAAGGTCGCCTATCCCGATATGGAGAGTTTGCATCAGATTCTTGACCGGACGACACAGCTAGGAGAGCCTGAGATCGAGCGAGTGCTTACTGGTGAGCAGTTGGCCGACATGCGCAAGACGGCTTTAGCGGTGCCGATTGCTAAACCGATTCAGGAATATGCAATCCGTCTGACTTTAGCAACGCATCCTGATTCTCCTTACGCTGAGCCTCTTGTTCGCAAGTACGTCCGTTATGGTGCGAGCCCGAGGGGTGCGCAAGCCTTAGTTCTAGGCGGCAAGATACGGGCCCTACTTGCTAATCGCCTCCATGTGTCATGTGAGGATATTCGGCAGCTAACATTGCCCGCATTACGACACCGGGTGCTCTTGAACTTCGAAGGCGAGGCTGAGCAAATTAATACCGATATGCTTCTCGAAGCAGTGTTAGCGAATACGCCAGAGTCGCTGACCTGATTCTCAAACTATAATTGTTGATTGCTAAACCTTAATCTTCTGTCACTCATGGCCGTCACGCAGGATGCGCTATTCGATGGCGAATTTCTAAAAAAACTGGAATATCTCCGGATCGTTTCCAAGCGAATGTTCGGTGGGCATTCCAAAGCCGACCGACGTACGCGGCAACTTGGGGCTGGCCTTGAGTTCGCCGACCATCGGGCCTACGCCCCTGGCGATGATTTTCGCAGAGTCGATTGGCGGGCTTATCAGCGACTTGAAAAACTATTACTCAGGTTATTCGAGGAAGAGCAAGATCTTCCAGTGTATCTCTTTGTGGATTGTAGCCAGTCTATGACAGGCGGAGATCCGTCGAAGTTGACTTATGCCAGACAAGTGGCTGCTGCCCTCAGTTATATCGCGTTGGCCCACCTCGACCGTGTGACTCTTACGCCGTACACTGACCATCTTGGACGGGAGATGGCATCGCAACGAGGAAAAGGACAAATTTTTAAGGTTTTTAAGTTCCTTGAACAATTGACCGCGGGTGGTGAAACGAATGCAAAAAGATCGTTTGAAAAATTTTGTCGAAGTAAGCGCCCACGAGGTGTTGCAGTTGTGATTTCAGATTTTTTGGATCCTTATGGGTTTGAGGCTTCGTTGAATCTATTGCGATACTCACATCACGACATATTCGCTGTGCATGTCGTGCATCGATCAGATGCGAAACCTGAGCTCCGAGGTGATCTAGAATTAGTTGATACAGAACTTGGCACCACCCTCGACATCGCGGCCTCTCCCGCACTCTTGTCAGCCTATGAGAAGACTTTTGATGAATTTTGCGAACACCTTGCGGCTTACTGTGCGCGGTACCGACTCGGCTACGTTCGTACAGATACTGATGTGCCGTTCGAGGATGTGATTCTCCAGGTGTTTAGACAAAAGAGGTTTTTGGCGTGACGTTTCTTGCATTAACAGGCTGGCAGGTTTTACTGCTGTGTGCAGCAACTTCCTTGCTAGTTATCTGGTTATTCTTTTTGAAACTTCGTTATCCGCGAGTGTCTGTGGCCTCGCTATTGTTATGGCGGCGAGTACTGGAAGATACTCAACATCGATCGTTGTTAGAGCGCCTTCGTCGACTACTGTCTTTACTGCTCACGCTTACGATTGCACTCCTGATAGTTTTGGCATTCAGTCAGCCGAATAGCGATACTTTAACTGGTGCTCCACGGAACGTTGTGCTTATTTTAGACACGGCGTTATCGATGGCAGGGGCAACAGCCGATGGAAAGACTCGCTGGCTTCATGCGCGCGCACGTGCGCAGCAGATCATCGAATCTGCCGGGGCAACAGACAAATTCTTGCTTGCCGACACAAGTGGGCGGATCTCCACTCGGATGACAGCTGATCGAGAAGAGTTACTGGCTGCCCTTGAAACGATGTCGCCGACCGCTGCGACGATGGCGCTTCCGGCTGTCAATCCCAAGGTAACCTGGGAAACAATTTTTATCTCCGACGGTGCTAACTGGGCGAGCCTACCCGCCGGGGTTCGGCTACTGTCTGTCTTCGAGCCGGCAAATAATATAGCCATTACAGGATTCAATATTGATTCGAGCGGCCCCAGGTCGAATGCGCGCACTGCCCATGTCGAAATCACTAGCTATTCGAGTGAACCTGCAGACGTTGTGCTAACGCTCAGCAACGAATCTACTCCGATTATTCGGAGGGCATTAACAATAGATGTTGGCAAAACGCTGCTTGCCACCGTGAATCTATCTTCTGAATTGAGCGGTGGTATTCGTGCGCAGATTGAATCAATTGGTGATGCACTGGCATTAGATGATGTTGCTGTGGACTATGTACCGCCCCAACGTGAAGTGCAAGTCACCTTAGTCACAAGTGGGAATGACTACCTTGAAACCCTTCTGAGTCTTGAGCCACGGGTTGAACTTCGCATAATTCAGCCTGAAATGTACCGCGACGAGTCGACAGTTGACATATACGTTTTTGATCGTTTTGCACCGAATACTGCACCAAGTCAACCGGCCTTGTTGTTTAAACCTCCTGGTCGAGCCTGGCTGGCCGGGTCCGATCGTAACCAAGCTCTACGTGCAGTGGTCTCTGGTGTAACAGCCTGGGATGAAAGTCATCCAATTTTAAAATTTGTGTCCTTCATTGATGTTGATATTAGAAGCGCGAGACATCTGGATTTTGCTACCGAGGCAAACATCCAAATAGTCGCTGAGGCTGCTCAGACCCCATTGATTGTTACAGGGGAGAGTTCACCGCATTGGGTAATGGTAAATTTTGATTTCGAGGAGTCTGATTTTTCTGTACGGCCAGGCTTTCCGATATTCATGAAAAACGTAATAGCTTGGTTCGTCGGTGAATCATTGACTTTGCGGCGCAGAGTCGGCATGGTCGAGGTGCCGCTGCAGCAAGCCTCGATTAAATCGTTGGACGGGGAATCTGTGGCAGCGAAGACCAATCTTAAGAGCACTTGGTTTGAGTGTTTGGAGCCAGGGCTATTTGTGGCTTCATCTGGCGATGCAAGTATTCACGTGGCGGTTAATTTGTCCACCTACGGCATTTCCGACCTCAACCGATCAATGCTAGCTGAACAAAATAGCGACGCGACTTTGAATCGGCGTTTACTGCACCGTGAGCTTTGGGTGTACCTTTTGCTAATAAGTATTGTCCTCATTACTCTTGAATGGTGGACGTATCATCGTCGGATCACGGTGTGAACAAGTGAGTATTTCCTTAGAACAGCTTTGGCCGTTACCACTCATCATCGTCCTACCATTTATTTGGTGGGTTCAACGTGATTCTTTTTCAGGTTTTGAATCCCGGCAGCGTATTCTACAGGGCGTCGTTCGCTCAATGGTCTTACTCCTTCTCATTGGCGCGTTGTTACAGCCAACACTCTTAAGGTCTGGCAGCTGGCAATCGGTTGTGTACTTACTCGACCTCTCAGCGAGTGTCTCTTCGGCGAGTCGTTTGGCAGCAGCTGAATGGATAACTCAGGCACATGAGCGAGGTCAGCCCGATCATGTTCAGATAATGGCTTTTGCAGGTAATACGGTAAGCGCAGCTGATCCAGACGAGCTTCGGTTAATGGCTTCGGGTGTCCAATCCGGTGATGGGCCTCAAAGCCGAGAACTTCTCAATCAAGGGGAGACGAGCCTCGAGCAAGCCTTGCATGACGCACGGCGTGAATTCGTACCCGAGCACATTAAACGTCTCGTGCTGTTGAGTGACGGTCACGAGACAACCGGAAGCACTTCTAACGCACTTGCTGGTTTGCAGCGTGACGGCATTCAAGTGTTCACTTTTCCTATCGATTCTCGTAACGTCGGAGATGCTTGGGTCGACTCGGTACTTGTTCCAGACGTAGTGGCGGCGAATGAACCATTTTCAATTGAAGTATCTATTTATAGTCAAGTTCAGCAATCAGCTTTACTAGAAGCGGCAGCGGCTGATGAATTTTATGAGACGCAATCAATAAAACTAGAGGAAGGTCTCTCGCAGTTCGTTTTAGAGGGTCGTTTAACTGATGTTGGCACAAAGACAATCGATATTAATCTTCGCATTGACGATGATCCAGTGTTCGAAAACAACCAATCGCGTCAGTCAATATGGGTCATCGAACAGCCTCGGGTTATGTACGTTGAAGGATTTGAAGAGAGTCAGCGTTTTCTGATGGGAGCTCTGGAGTCGGGTGGAATTTCTGTTGAATTAGTTAGACCAGAAGATCTTCCAAGCACCAAGGAAGAACTTGAACCGTACGACGCAATTGTGTTTAGCGATGTTCCGCCCTCTTCAGTTACTGAAACCCAATTAGGAGCTTTGTCGGCGTTTGTTAGTGAACTCGGTCGTGGTTTTGTGTTGTCTGGTGGCGATGCGATGTATGGTGAAGATGGCTATGCTGACAGTCCGATCGAGAAAATGTTGCCTATCACTTTCAGCGTGAGAGAACGTCCTGAGGAATTCGCCCTGATAATAGTTCTCGATAAATCTTGGAGCATGGTCGGGCCAAAGATTGAATTGTCGAAAGAAGCATCCAAGGCAGCGGTCGATGTGCTGGCCGATCATCATCAAATCGGTGTTGTGGCGTTCAACAACAGTTTTGACTGGCCAGTGTTATTACAACAAGCGTCGAACAGGGTGTGGATCAAGAACAAGATCAGCACCATCATGCCGAGCGGGCACACCAATATTTTTCCAGCTTTAGAAGAGGCTTACACAAGCTTGCTCGAAGCCTCTGACCACTTGAAACACATCATCTTGTTGTCGGACGGCCGGACGTATCCCGATGATTACGAAGGTCTCGTGACGAGAATGGCTGAGGCAGAGATTAGTGTGTCAACTGTGGCCATGGGAGAGGAAGCTGACCACGAACTACTAACAAATATTGCGGAGTGGGGTAACGGGCGAGGTTATGTCGTAAAAAATGCTGCCGAAGTACCACAAATTTTTGCAAAAGAGACACAACGGGCTACGCAGCGAACATTAGTTGAAGAGCCTTTCAAGCCCCTGATTCAAAAGAACGCAGAAATGTTTAAAGGGATCGATTTCAGCGAGGCGCCACCGCTACGAGGTTATCTAAGTACACAACTAAAGGACACTTCCGAGGCTCTGTTAATGTCAGCCGAAGATGATCCGATTCTTGCGAGGTGGCAGTTTGGACTTGGCCAAACTATTGCATTCACTTCTGATCTAAAAAATCGCTGGGCCACCGAATGGCTGAACTGGTCTGGGTATGGACAATTTTGGGTACAAGTTGTTCGTGAAGCGATGCGTAGCTCTCAGGACAAGAATCGGGCCTTCCATGTTTGGCGGGAACGGGACCGCGCTCGTATTAGGATTGACGAATCAAATGGTTTGTCAGCAAATTCCGGACTTTTAGATTTTGAGGTAAGCATGGTTCATCCGGATTCACGAATTACGCGGGTAGCATTGGACCGAGTGAATGCCAATTCGTTTGAAGGAATAGTGCCACTGAGTGATGTAGGTGACTACGCCTTCACCGTGCATAGTGCAGATGGTTTGCTGAATCGTCGTTCCCTACTGTCCACATACCCAGGGGAATATCGATTTCGACCACCGAACGTAGAATTTTTACAAGAAATTAGTCGAGATACTGGAGGCGTATTTACGCCCACGTTTGAGCAATTATTCAACGAGAACGAGAGTGTCGTCCGCCAAGTACAACTTTGGCCGTATCTCGCTGTAATTGCGCTTTTACTGTATTTTCTTGACTTGGTCCTTCGTCGAGTCCGTCTCTTTGAATCGAACAGGAATAATGTCTGAGTTCCATTTAAAAGTTAGTAATGAGATCCGGTCTCAGCATCCTTTTCGTACTTTATAGGGACAATAGGGCTTTTGTGCTGACGGGCGTACATAGTATGATCCGGCACGTATGTGACTGAGTCCGACTTGAGTTTGAAGTTTCGGCTGTAAAGAAAGGCGATCCAATTCCATGGCTGACATCGACATCATTGATGCTATCGACAAAGGAGTTTCGAGGAGAAACTTCATTAAAGGTGTCGTTGCTGCAGGCGCGGTTGTTTCCTCGGCTGGCTATGTGTTCCGAGGTGCTGTCCAGGCTCAGCCGGCGACACCAGGGTCGGTCGAGCGCCTTATAACGCTCACCGTCAACGGCCAGCAACGGCGTGTAGACATCATGAAACAGGAAACGCTAGCGATGACCCTGCGTTACAAGTTGGGTTTGACCGGCACCAAACTGGGTTGTGACCGTGCTGAATGCGGAGCTTGTACAGTGCTTATCGATGACGTGCCGCACTATTCGTGTTCGATTTTGACCCATTCAGTGCGTGGTCGGCGTGTGGAGACAATTGAAGGTCTTGCCGGTGAGGACGGCACGTTAAGCCCTGTGCAGCAGGCTGTCGTCGACGAGCAAGGTTTTCAATGTGCTTTTTGCATGTCTGGCTTTGTAATGAGTGCGACGGGATTCCTGAAAACGAATCCAAATCCGACTCGCGCAGAGTTAGCGCATGGGCTCTCTGGAAATTTGTGCAGATGCGCTGATTACGACAAGATTTTGACAGCGATGGAGCGGGCTGCGGAGTACGCGCGGAATACTTAGAAGTGCCAACTGGTTTGCCAATAATGACGAGATATTAAGTCTCGTTGATTTGAGCGACACTTAACGAGGAGGTTACATCATGGCCGTTATTCGCGACATGATGGCGGCATTTGAACTGTTTCAACCAACGAGTGTAGACGACGCTGTCGCTTTACTCGACGAGCATCGAGAGGATGCGTGGGTGCTAGCTGGAGGACTGGATTCCTTCGACTGGTTCAAGGATCGCATTTTGCGACCTAGTGTGGTCGTGGATCTTGGTGGTATCGCATCTTTGAGAGGTGTGCGGACTACCAACGATGGCCTTGAGATCGGTGCTATGACGCCTTTGTCTGAGATTGTAGCCCATCCTGAGATTGTAGAAAACTACAGCCTTCTGGTTGAAGCGGCAGAGCTTGTGGCGTCACCGCAGATTCGCAGCCAGGGCACAATCGGTGGAAACTTGAATCAAGACACGCGGTGTTGGTATTACCGTGATGGCTGGACCTGTTATCGCGCCGGTGGCAACATTTGTTATGCAGACACACCGGCTTCAATGAATCGTGAACACGCGATCCTTGAAGCGGACCGTTGCGTCGCAGTTAACCCGTCGGATACTGCGCCAGCCCTCATCGCGCTGGATGCGCAGATGGTAATCCAGTCGAGCAGCGGTGAGCGAGTTGTAAGTGCAGAAGAGTTTTTCATCGGTCCCAGTACGGACATCACTAGAATGAGTGTTCTGCAGCCTGGTGATTTATTGACAACAATTCGTGTTCCAGCCACGTTTGCAGGAGCTCACTTTTATTTTGAGAAGGTACGTGACCGTCAAGTATGGGACTTTCCCCTTGTCAATGTTGCGTCGGCTATTCTAGCCAACAACGGCATAATTGAAGAAGCCCGTATTGCGGTTAATGGCGTCGCACCTCGACCTCTTCGTATGACGGCAGTTGAAAACGCCGTTCGCGGTGAGTCACTCGATGACACGACCGCCGAACGAGTTTCAGAGTTGGCCGTGAGGGGTGCGAAACCTTTACGGCATAACGCGTACAAGATTCCATTGATGCGTAATCTAGTTAAGCGGTCGATTCAGCGAGCGGAGGTGTAGATGGAGTTCCTTTCGTGGGGCAGTGACCCCTGGGGACAGGAAGTGCTAATCCGGATTTCCTGGAACCTCCTCTATTTAGCAGCAGGATCAGGCATTCTGTTTGTGATTGCACACTCCATGTATTTGGCTTGGTTTGTGCCTCAGCGAAAGTACGGACTCTTCGAGCAGGAGTCGGATTCGATTCAGACAGCGAATGTTCCGGAGCGCGTCGCGCGCCACTCTGTTGCTTCTAGGCTCTTTCACTGGGTAATGGCTGTGACTATGTTGGTGCTTCTGTTTACTGGATTCTTGCCAGTAATCGGTGTTCAATTCGCTTGGGTGACCATACATTGGGTTGCAGGTGTAGTGCTCACCCTGTCGATTGTTTTTCATATCATTCATTCGACGTTCTGGATGGATCTTTGGACGATGTGGATCAGCCGGCGTGATATAACCGAAGCAATAAGCAGGTTTAAACGCAGTCTCGGGCAGACTGCTCCGGCACCAAGAAAGCATGCGAAGTACCCACTAGAAAATCGACTGTACCACCACGCAATCCTTGTTACTGGCGGTATGGTGATCTGTACTGGAATATTAATGATGTTCCGGATTGAAACTCCACTCTGGGCACGTGATCCCTATTTGTTTATGCCACAAACCTGGGGAATGATTTACGTGCTCCACGGACTCTCAGCAGTTTCACTCGTAACGTTAATCATCGCGCACATCTATTTTGGGTTGAGACCTGAAAAGCGTTTTCTGACTTGGTCGATGATTAATGGTTGGATTGGTCGTGACCATTTCGTCGAACATCACGATCCGAACCAGTGGAACCCAACACAGCATCCCGAATCGCAGTCCAACAATGCGCCGTCGACCCAGGCGCCAGAATCTCGGTAGGTTAAGTGTGACGAAAGCGGTGCAAGATCAGTTGCAGGATCGCTGCAACGCTATCGAAGAAAGCTACGAATTCATGCTCGCGTATGCGGCGCAAGGACTCGCGGGTGATTCTGGTTCAGAGAGTGGTGGTCAGTTGCGTGACTATCTGCAGCGTAGTGACAAAGCAATGACAGGCCTTGGGGATGTCTTTCGGAAGTTGGTGGACGATTCGGCAGTGGAGCCGGCAGACTGTTACGAGAGGTTCATCGTCGTGCTTGAACGCGATGCTAGCGACGCACAAGCAGCCATCCAGCTTGCGATGGCACAGCCTTCTATTGGTTCACAACTGATCGACAACCTGAATGCTTCTATTCATCTTCGCGCTCTCTTGACTGATTTGTTCCTCATTGACGAGATCTTAAAGCAGCGCACCAAGGCCGCACCGTCATCAGACGCCACCTAAAATCCGAAGGCTTCCGTTTTGTATTGAAACGGGCGACTGTGAACTCGGAAACATTGGACGAACGAGATCTTGCAAGAGGTAGCTCCGCAGGACTGTCCGCGTCCCACCCACGAAGTGAAGGAGATGTTTTCCGAGGGGATTCTGGTTGTTGATGTGACAATATTTGTGCTCAAGGTAGACCGTCATTGGGCCGACGCAAAACTAGGCCAGTGTGTTGGTAGGAGACCAGTGATTTAAATTGTCTGGATGTGCGGTAGAGTCTTTGCAAGAACGACGATAAGAAGAAACAGGCATTATGGAAGACCTGAAAAAGACAGCACGCAATCAGAGAGCCTTGCTGAGTCAGTTGCTCGAGAAGCGGATTTTAATAATCGACGGAGCAATGGGCACGATGATACAGCAACGGCAGTTGACTGAGGCGCAATTTCGAGGTATCCGGTTCGCAAATCATTCTCATGATCTTAGGGGCAATAACGATCTACTAACCTTGACTGCTCCCAATGTTGTGGCGGCGATACACAACGAGTACCTAGAGGCTGGAGCCGACATCATTGAGACGAACACGTTCAACAGCACGGCAGTCTCTCAAGCGGACTATGGTCTTGAAGAAATCGTATTCGAGATGAATCAGGATGCCGCCAGGATTGCTAGTAAGGCAGCTGCTACCTGGACCGCGCGGACACCCGACCGGCCGAGATTTGTAGCGGGGGTAGTTGGCCCTACGAATCGGACTCTTTCAATTTCACCTGACGTTAATGATGCCTCTGCGCGTGATATTAATTTCGACTCACTGCGAGATGCTTATGTCGAGCAGGTTAAGGGTCTTTTGTCAGGTGGGGTTGATCTGCTTTTGGTTGAGACGATATTTGACACGTTGAATGCGAAGGCGGCCATTTTTGCCATTCAAGAAGTGCTGGATAACTCCAGCGAAGACATTCCTGTCGCATTGTCCGTGACCATCACAGATCGCAGTGGCCGCACGCTGTCCGGACAAACCCTTGACGCGTTTTACGTATCGGTGAGCCACGCGCGACCCTTTTCTATCGGACTAAATTGTGCGTTGGGTGCGAGTGAAATGCGGCCCTATCTCACAGAACTTTCACGGATTTCTGAAATCTATGTGAGTTGCCATCCGAATGCTGGGTTACCAAATTCATTCGGTGAGTATGACGAAACTCCTCAAGAAACCAGTGAACTCTTAGGCGACTTTGCTAAGAGCGGTTTCGTGAATCTTGTTGGTGGCTGTTGCGGGACGACACCAGATCACATACGTGAAATCGCTCAGGCGGTCGATGGACTTGCGCCACGAGCTTTGCCTCATACAGAGCCCTTGACAAGGTTTGCAGGTCTCGAAGTGTTAACGATTAATCCGGACAGCAATTTTCAGATGATCGGCGAACGAACGAATGTCACTGGTTCGGCACGGTTTGAGCGACTAATCAAGGCGGGTGATTATACCGAAGCTGCGCAAGTTGCACTAGATCAAGTCAATGGAGGTGCAAATATCATCGATGTGAACGTGGATGAGGGAATGCTTGATTCAGAGCAAGTGATGACCCGCTTCCTAAATTTGCTTGCTACAGAGCCTGATATTGCTCGCGTACCAATCATGATCGACAGTTCCAAGTGGTCGGTTCTTGAGGCGGGTTTAAAGTGTGTACAAGGTAAGCCAATTGTGAATTCCTTGAGTCTTAAAGAGGGCGAAGAAGATTTTTTAAAGAAAGCACGCTTAGTTCAACGCTATGGTGCTGGCATGGTCGTCATGGCATTCGATGAGACCGGTCAAGCCGACACGATCGAGCGGAAAGTTGAGATTTGTCAGCGGGCATATCATCTGCTGACTCAGAAGGCTGACGTCGATCCAACCGACATCATTTTTGACACAAACATTCTTGCCGTTGCGACAGGTCTTGAAGAACACAACGATTATGCAATCAATTTTATTGAGTCCTTGCGGTTGATTAAAGAGATCTGCCCGAAAGTGAAATTAAGTGGTGGAATCAGCAACCTCTCCTTCTCTTTCCGAGGCAATAACGTCGTTCGGGAATCGATGCATTCAGCATTTCTCTACCATGCTATCCGCGCAGGTCTAGATATGGGCATCGTTAATGCTGGTCAGCTAGTTGTCTATGAAGACATCTCAGCGGATCTGTTGGAACGCGTTGAGGACATTATCTTTAATCGACGTATCGATGCGACTGATCGAATGGTTCAGTTTGCTGAGACGGTGAAAGGGCAAAGCACGAAGAGGGACCAAGACCTGTCTTGGAGAGAGGCTCCGGTCGAGACTAGATTGTCACACTCTCTAGTGCACGGGATAGTCGGATTTATCAACGATGATACTGAAGAAGCACGTCAAAAATACAGTCGCCCACTCAAGGTAATTGAAGGGCCACTCATGAATGGCATGAAAGTCGTTGGTGATTTGTTCGGCGCAGGGAAGATGTTTCTTCCACAAGTTGTCAAAAGTGCACGAGTCATGAAAAAGGCTGTGGCCTATTTACAACCCTTCATGGAAGCGGAAAAAGACGAGATGGGTACAGGTGTTTCCTGGCAAGGCAAGGTTGTTATGGCAACGGTGAAAGGGGACGTTCACGACATCGGCAAGAACATTGTGGGAGTCGTATTGGGATGTAACAATTATGAAGTTGTCGACCTTGGTGTAATGGTGCCGTGCGACAAGATTTTGGAGACGGCGATCAACGAGAAGGCAGACATTGTTGGATTAAGCGGTCTTATTACGCCGTCGCTTGACGAGATGGTCTTCGTGGCCAAAGAGATGAAGCGACGAGACCTGTCTCTGCCGCTGTTGATTGGAGGTGCTACTACAAGTCGGCAACATACTGCTGTTAAGGTCGCACCTGAGTACGACGCAAGCATTGTACATGTTCTTGACGCGTCTCGTGTGGTCGATGTTGTGGCAACACTGCTGAGTGCTACTGCAAGATCAGAATTCGACGCAACAAACAGAAAAACACAAGCGGAACTTCGTGAGGAACATGCAAGTCGGCAGGCAGAGCCCTTAATGTCGTTTAAAGATGCGTGTGCGAACCGACAGCGTTTTGCTTGGAAGGCGACCGATGTGCCTACACCCTCTTTTCTAGGCACTCGTGTGCTTGAGCGGGTAGCGATTGACGAGCTAGCACCCTATATCGACTGGACTTTTTTCTTTACTGCTTGGGAACTAAAAGGGCGATTTCCAGGCATTCTCGATCATCCGAGCTACGGATCAGCAGCTCGTGAACTATACGATCATGCGCAGCAATTACTTGAGCGCATTTGTTCTGAACAAAGTGTTCAAGCAAACGGCGTTTACGGATTTTGGCCAGCTACTAGTGAAAACGAGGATCTTGTTTTGTTCAATGATGTTGAACGCAGTCAGGAGCTAGCTCGATTTCAGATGCTACGTCAGCAGCAGTTTATTCCTGGTGGCCGACCTAATCGGTCACTAGTAGATTACATCGCGCCACGTGAGAGTGGGTGCGATGATTATATGGGAGGATTCGCTGTGACTGCCGGTCTAGGTGTTGATGAATTGGTGCACCAATTTGAACGAGACCACGATGATTACCACGCAATCATGATTAAAGCACTGGCCGACCGATTAGCGGAAGCGTTTGCCGAGTATCTGCATGCCAAGGTCCGCCAAGATTGGGGTTACGAGAAGGTAGATCAACTGACGCCTGATGATTTAATCGCTGAAAAATACCGCGGTATTCGGCCGGCATTCGGATATCCGGCGTGTCCTGACCACAGCCAAAAGACAAAATTATTTGAACTACTTGATGCTAAGCGACTAGGTATTAACCTGACTGAGTCTTGTGCGATGACTCCTGCCGCGAGTGTTAGCGGTCTCTATCTGGCACATTCGGAGGCAAGATATTTCAACGTTAGCCGGATCGGGCATGATCAGATTAAAGATTATGCGGCACGCAAGAAATGCCCAACGACTGAAGTTGAGAGATGGCTTGCGCCTAATCTAGCTTATGATCCAGCAAAGGTTGATATGGATCGGTAGCCCAATGACCATAAATGGAATATCAACTTAGACAATATTCGCTGCAGCAAGGGTCGTTGGAAATTCAATATATCGAAGAATTTTTTGGCGAATTTCCACGTCGTAAAACCTCAGCTGAAGTAATTCACCGTCTCAACGGACGGGATCACCAGATTTTGATGGCCGAGGCGAGCCTGCCTGACGATCCGTCAATTGTTGTTCCGGTGTCCTATAAGGTATCGCATGAACTTCGCGCTAACGAGTCGGAACCTAAGCTGGCTGATTTAGTGGCCAGATTGGCTGGTTGTGTCGAGTTCCGAGACCGGAAAGTCATGTATAACTGGATTGGTGCAACCCGTCGCGACTGGCGGGGACAAGGACACTTTCGCGCCCTGTCAGAAGAGCAAGAAGTGTGGGCGCTTGAAAACGGTTTCGACGAGATCGTTACTAAGACCAAGAACAAGTTCTACGCAATGCGTAGCGTTCTCGACAATCTGGCATTTAACGTGGTTAAGTTTGAGCCAAACGAAGTAAATGTCAGTGAATCAAAAGTGTATTTAAGTAAGCGGCTTGGCCGTGAGGTGCTTGCGCAGCATCGAAGTAAGCGTGCAGTTGAACGCACTGCTTAGGTGTAAGGCCTCACTGGAACAAATGCTTTTCGGGAGAGACTCAGGCAGTGGCAGTTTGGCCGGCTGGTGATGTAATTTAACGAACCATTGTGCGGTATCGAAAACAACTCACCAAATGATCGTTGACCATCCCTGTTGCTTGCATGAAGGCATAGCAGATCGTTGATCCGACAAACGTAAAACCACGGCGTTTCAGGTCTCGACTCATAATTTTGGATTCGTCGGTTGAAGCTGGCACTTGACTCATTGATTTCCATGCATTTTGTCGAGGTGCACCTTCGACGAATTGCCAAATGTAGTCATTAAAGGTCTCGAATTCTTCTTGAACAGTCAGAAAAGCACGGGCGTTAGTCCTGGTAGATCTAATCTTGAGGCGGTTGCGCACGATACCTGGATCTTGAAGCAGTTGAGCAATGCGTGCGTCGGAGTAACGAGCAATCTTGTGCGGGTCGAAACCATCGAAACGTTGTCGATAGTTTTCGCGTTTATTCAGGATGGTGATCCAATTCAGGCCTGCTTGCGCGCCTTCAAGTAAAAGCATTTCGAACAGCTTTTGGTCGTCATGTTGAGGTATTCCCCATTCGTTGTCGTGGTAGCTTACATAAATCTTTTTGGATCCAGTCCAAGGGCAACGTATTCGACCAGTTGAAGGATTACGGTTGGTCACCAGTTTCGAGCCGCGCAAGTGCTGTTTCAACATCTCGGTGGAAAACAAACAGTGCGTCCGCATTCGGTTGTTCGTCGGTAAAATTGTAGCCTCTGCCATCGGTTGGTTTTATATGAAGGGTGTGTTCTAAATAGTCAACGGTGAACTCTTCAAGATCAGAAAGCGACACAGTAAATGCATCTTTATGGTTCGTTTCGTATTGAATACCTTCCAGAGTGGCGACCAGTTGACCCGCACACGAACCCATCCGATGTTTGTGTATAACACTTACCGTTTCGTCGAGCGTAATCTCAAGAAATTTGACGGAAACCTCAACGGGATCGTTAGAAATTTCAATCGTCTGCGCGAAGCCATCATAGCCTGGTGTTGAGATGTTTAAGCGATGCTGGCCTGGATCAAGATTAGACGTCTCTAGTGGCGTAGTACCGAGAAACTCTCTATCAAGGAAAACCGAAGCACCATCAAGGTCGCTCGTGACACGTAGCACATTTGTCGGCGGCGGCGGCGGTGCTGGTTCAGGCTCAGGTTCAGGTTCGGGTGTGCGCACGACTCTTCGTGGTGGTGGTTCAGGCTCAGGTTCTGGCTCGGGTTCAGGTTCAACAACAGGAATCGCTTCAGGCTCGACTTGCTCCACAACTAGGTTTTCCTCGTCCGATTGCACCATACGCCACAAGAAGTATCCGCCGACAATGACTGCACACAAAAACAACACTAGGATGAAACTTCGGCGTGTGGATTTCGCTGGCTCTGGTTGACCAGCTGGCGTCTCGATGGAATCGTTATCAAACAAAACCATGATGGTATGGTAGCACGTGTTTTGATGTTCGCGATGATGACCACAACCGGTTAATATTGGAGTAGCGCGAGTTGAATCGCACTGGACTTATGCAAAAGGCAGAACGTTGTCATGTTCCGAGATGTAAAGATCTTCAGTAAGGTAATTTACGTAGCGTTGGCAATCTGCGTGACGTGCCTGACGGCGACATCGTTAGCTGACACTTCCCAGCCCTTTCAAACACCATTTACAAATCTTGAAATGGCAGGTAAACAAGCTGTGGTTAAGACCGATCGAGGTCAATTCACTATTGATTTATTGCCTGAAGTAGCACCAAACCATGTCGGTCACTTCATTCAGTCAGCCGAAAATGGCGTCTATGACGGAACAATCTTTCATCGAATAATTAAGCACGGTGTAGTTCAGGGTGGCGACCCATTTTCAAAAGATCCAGAAAAGCCTGAACTGTACGGGCGGGGAGGTTTGGGGTTGCTGAGGGCTGAGCTAAGTGCCGAACGCCACACACGAGGTGCAGTGTCGGCAGTGCAGGTGCCAGGCGATCCTGATAGTGCTGGTACACAGTTCTTTATCAGCGTGGTCGATCAACCGGCACTCGATGGAAAATATACTTTGTTTGGTCGTGTTTCTGAGGGTATGAATTTGGTCACGGAGATCTCAGAAGCTGCGACAGACGAGTCCGGCAAGGCAGTCGAACGAATTGCGATTTTAGCTATTACCATTCGCGATCAGCCATCGCCACAACCGCCGCCATTCGCGAATGATAGTGTTGAGCAGCTCTCTGCCTATCGCACTATTTTCGCAACAACCAATGGTTCAATCACACTCGAATTTATGGCTGAGAATGCACCTGAGCATGTTCGCAACTTCCTTCGTCTTGCCTCGCTCGGGGTTTTCGACGGGATGTCGTTTCATCGAGTTGTCAAGGGAATGCTCATCCAGACCGGCTGGCTGGGAAGTCGCGAACAGCCACTTGATGAAAATCAGCAACGGCACATTATAAATCTTGAGCCAGAATTTTCTGCTACACCGCACCTCCGGGGTATCGTCTCCATGGCCAGAGGAGATGACCCGGCTAGTGCATCAACTTCTTTCTTTATTTGTACCGATACCGTGAGTGCACTCGACGGGAAGTACACCGTCTTTGGACGAGTCATAGGCGGCATGGCCACAGTTGACGCAATTGAGGCGCTCCCGCTGGATGGCGAAAATCCACTTCAGCGAATCGAGATTCTCGGTGTTCAAATCGTACGCTAGCCAAAGCATATTCGCAGCCTGCTTACACTCGACTGATCGCTGTATCGTCCAAAAGGTTACGGTTCTAATGACGAGTCGTAGCTCATCATAAAGGTAAAGAAACGGGAAACCTCGATCATGTCATCGCCAATAAATCGAATACTGTGGGAGTCGGTGCGATCCACTTGAGGTAAATAGGCTAATAGTTGCGATGGCTGATAGTTCTTGAAGGTCACGTCGAACTTGATGGGTGTTTCTGGTTTATAGGGTAAGAACTCCGCAATGCGGCCGACCGCGTCTCGTGCCTTTTCCCGAATCAACGTTCGTCCAGCCGAAGGATGGAGGGTGCGGGCCGAGTGAAAGCTGTAAGCCCACTTGACCACAGCTGCTTCAATATTGCCAAGAGTAGACTGCACTTCCTTAACGACCGCATCGTCTCCCGAGATCATGATGACGGGTACGCCGAAATGTCCAGCGATGGCTGCATTTAAACTGCCCTCACTCATTTCTGTTCCGTTGAGACGAACTGCTGAGAGCCTAGCACTCGAATTAGTGTGGGCACGAACCCCGTTCGGGTTTGTCGTGCTGGAGTGGTAGCCGATCATGATGACTCCATCGAACGTGTCATCAATACCTTGCATCATGCCGAGTGGACGAGGCCAAGATCGGATAATTTGGATATTGTCTGGAAGTTGGTCAATTAATAGATTCTGGCCATTCCCATGAGAGTCGCTCACGACAATTTCATCAGCACCAGCTTCTCGAGCGCCTTCAATGGCTGCGATCACTTCATCGGTTAAGAATTGTCGGAACCGTTGGTATTCGAATCCTTCAGGCCCGAGTTGTTCGTTGGTCACTACACCGGTGACCCCTTCCATATCAGCTGAGATATAGATTTTGACTCCGTCTTGTGCCGCGAGGTTTGGCACAACCATGATTCCTGCCAGGAGTATCACACCAACCATAATTCGTAACGGCGATTTCATATATCCAACTCCTTCTCGAGTAAAAACTGAAGCCACAAGTTTGCCGTATGGATCTAAGCGTTTGAAGTGTAGCGTTTCTTGTTCTTAGTCGGTCATAATATTATGCACACCCGATCTGTGCTTACTATGCGAGCCATTGAAATTAGAAATCCCGGAGGGCCAGAAGAACTTGTAATAACGGATCTCCCGACGCCGTTACCGGGAGTGGGAGAAGTATTGATAAAAGTTACGGCTGCTGGCGTTAATCGGCCGGACGTGATGCAGCGCGAGGGTAAGTATCCGCCACCACCTGGCGCCTCTGACATTCTCGGGTTGGAAGTCGCGGGAATTATTGCTGAATTAGGGGAAGGCGTAACAGGATGGCGTCTCGGCGATCGTGTTTGTGCGCTAGTTGCCGGTGGTGGCTACGCTGAGTTCTGTGTCGCGTCAGCGTCGACCTGCTTGCCACTGCCCACTGGCGTCAGCATGATGGAAGCGGCTGCAATGCCAGAGACGTTTTTTACGGTTTGGACGAATGTGTTTGAACGAGGACAACTGGTAAAGGGTGAACGCCTTCTGGTGCACGGGGGTGCCAGTGGTATCGGAACGACAGCAATTCAGATGGCAGCGGCATTCGGTGCGACTGTGTTTGCCACGGCTGGGTCTGCAGAAAAGTGCGCAGCTTGTGAGCGACTTGGAGCGACTCGAGCGATTAATTATAAGGAAGAGGATTTCGTCGACGTCATCAAGGCACTTACCGACAATGCTGGGGTAAACGTTGTGTTAGATATGGTCGGAGGTTCATACACACCGAGAAATCTTAAACTGTTAGCCACAGAGGGACGCCTGGTTCAAATTGCTATCCTTGGAGGCCCGAAAACGGAGATCAACTGGATTCCGGTGATGCTGCGACGACTGACCTTGACTGGATCGACGCTTCGCTCACGACCCATTGCTGTTAAAGCAGCCATAGCCAAAGCACTACAAGCGAAGGTTTGGCCACTAGTTGATAGTGGAAAGATTAGGCCGGTGATCCATGCGACCTTTCCTCTTGAAGAGGCAGCCGAGGCTCACCGTGTCATGGAAGAGGGACATCACATAGGGAAGTTAGTACTACTTGTAGGAACATAGTGAGTCTCGTCCGATTGAAGCTGCAACCCTTGCCGCAAGGCTATCAACAAGTATTGATTGTGTGTCTGCTACCGCCTGAAAGAGGTGCAATGTGATGCAGCCAGTGAAATGGAATGACATAGAGATCGAACGTATTGGTAATGCAATTGAGCGGCGTGTGCTTTGGGGCAGTAAAGGCACCAGTGCCCGCCTCACCATTGTGGGTGGTACACATGTGAAAAAGCACAGTCATCCAGCGGAACAATTCACGTGTATTCTCGAAGGTGTCCTTCGAATGGAAATAGCTGGTGACGAGGTGACATTACAGGAAGGCGACATGCTCGTAATACCACCAAATGTGGAGCACGAAGCTTGGTCGATTGTGGATACGGTTCTTTGGGATTTTTTTACGGAAGTCCGTGAGGACTGGAAGTTAGGTCAAAACCAATATCTGTCAGGGGATCGATAGGCACCAGCAGTTAAATAAAGAACTTTATCGACCTACCTCATGAAGTTGCCTGACGGTTTCGGCATATGCTCGATGACCTGCTTGTGGGTCGTACACGATAACCGGCATCATCTGGCCTCGAATTTTGTGAGGATGTGCGCGTGCATAGCCCATCAACGTGTTGGCCAGTCTCATCTTTGAGTGCGTTGATGGCTGTCCCGGTGAGATTCCCGTCAAGAGATCGTTTAGTGTTACCGTCCAAGTATCTCCCCATAAAAGCGCATCCGTAACTGTACCCTTCACAACGTTTTGTGAAAAGTTAAAGAAAAACCCAATTGGAGAGTAGGCATTCATGGACGGTCGATGAGGCTTGCATTCTTCAAGCAGGGCATCTCTATAGCTATATAGCTGCTCGCAGAACTCCGCATGTTCAGTTTCGTGGATCGTGGAAAAGGGCTTTGCGGGAGGATTCACAAGGATTTTGGTGTCTGGCGACAAGCCGTTTAATAGAGCTTCCACGACAACCTCTCGCTCGCCTTGGTCTCTGCAGCCATTTTCGTGAATCCGCACATACTCGCGCATTACGACTGCCAATGCGAAGTACAGCCATGGATAATCTGCAACATTATCGTTTCGCATGTCGAGCGTGTCTCTCGCATACGTTGCCTCGAAGCCAAACCTTAAATGGCAACCGATGCTACCAGCATGCTGCAGCGCAATCTTGAGTCGATGAGGTTGATTAAGTGTTCTGACTTTATCGAGTAATATGCCGTAGCCCCGTTCCTCGAGTTCATAGTGAGACGTAGCGAGCAAGATGAGCGTCTCGGCATTGTCTACAAAACGTTGCTCACTTCCGAGAGGACCTTGCAGATGTTGAAGAGCTTCATTTAGTCGATCGAGGTTTTCATCTGCATTGTCGTTGTCCCACACTCTCATTGAAAGTAAGCCGAGGATGTACAGAAAGTAGTAGTCCAAAAGGACGGCCAGTACGGTTTTCTCGGATTGTACTGCCTGACAATTATCGATTGCATAATCAAGCACATCCACTGGGATAATATTTTCATTGACCTGATCTGCGATCCCGTTCCAATCATTTAATACGTGAAATCCTTCCAGCCGAGTCTGGCGATCATAGGCAGTCACGACTTGATCCAACTGAAGGTTGTGTCCATGCACTTTCCAGGTATGAGACTGCATGCGGTGCCGCAGCTGGTGCAGTGCGGCATCAAAATTCTTCGAGGAAGCGAGCTCGTCGACGTACTCTTGACGGAAAGATCCAGAGAGAGCCGCATTGATAATTGAAAAGGCGCTGTCAAATGTTACGCTGCTGTTGCCTTTTCGCTTCATGACTGTAACGCCTTTAGCTTAGAAGGAAGGTCTAATTCCTGCCTTCGTAGATCCGCTGCATGTCAGGACGCTCGGTCGCGAAGTAGTGTACCCAGATATAAAGATGATTAAACATAGCTGCAAAGAGTGCGGCAGTTGACGCAAACCATAAACCAGGAATCCATATGAGCAAGAATCCAAAAGTGTACATCCCGTTTGGTGTAATGCGAAAGATTCCTTCCCTGACCGTTGGCAGCAATCGGTACGATTTATCGAAATGGTCTAGACCTAATGCTCGCCGGAATCCAAAATAACGCTTCACCGAATAGAAAAGATAGGTTGCTGGCACGAGTGCCACAATCGCAAGAGCCCGTAAGGTTTCTGAAGGCATATCTAATGTGCCTTGATTGATTACTGCCAGGATCAATACTGCGGCCACTCTCAATATTACGAGAATTGTAAATCCTGTCGCGTAGAAACGGAATCCGTAGCGTCCAAATAGCCGTGTTAACCAGGAATAATGCAACTCAAGTCGCCAACAAAGCCAGACAAAAACTTGGTGGGTGACCGCAATGCCAACAGCCAGGTACAACCAATTTATCGATCCGAGGTTCCCGAAGCCACCTGTTTGGACAGATTCAAGATTGCTCACGCGACCTAGCAGTCCAAGGAGAACTACCAGAGAGAGAGCATGGATCCACTGTCTCTCAAAAAGCAATATTTTCACGGAGTCCTAGAAGCAGAGATGGTGTTTCGTAGTATTCCAACGCCTTCAAGTTCAATTTCGACAACGTCGCCGGGTTTCATTGCACGGGTGGCTCCAGGTGTACCTGTGTAAATCACATCGCCAGGCTCAAGTGTTACAAACTTGCTCACGTAGCTGATGATGGTTGCACTGTCGAAGAACAGGTCACTTGTTCGTTGTGACTGCCGTAGTTCGCCGTTGAGACGGGTTTGGAGTAGTAAGTCGTCAGGGTTCAAACCTTGAACGATAATTGGGCCGAGTGGTCCAAACGTGTCGGAGGCTTTTGCTCGAAACCATTGAAGGTCGTTCTGTTGCCAATCGCGCTCACTTACATCGTTGCCAGCAGTCACACCGAACACGTGACTCAGAGCACGGCTTTTGGGAACGTTCCGTGCTTGTTTGCCGATCACCAAAACCATTTCCCCTTCATAATGGACGTTAGTCGCTCCCTCGGGGAATTCGATTGCTTCTTCGGTGGCGATAAGCGAGCTGGGATATTTAGCGAATACGCCAGGATACGGTTCCGGTTCTCGATCTCCAAGGTGGCTACGGTAATTGAAGCCAATGGCAATCACTTTTGATGGTTTGGTTGGCACGAGTAGTTTTACATCAGCCAAGGAAAGGGTTCTACCGGTTGGTTCCGAAGATTCGAAAATGCTTCCTCGTAATTCATTGATGGTGTTTCCATCAAGCACTCCATAGGAAGCACGACCCTCGTACTCATAACGTACATACTTTATAGGTGTATCTTGCGCACTCACTATTGGTGTGGATACAACGACACTTGCGAATATGATTGTCTTTAAAAATGTTTTCATGGTTTGTATCTGCTTGAGTTACAGTTCTGCCTTACAGGATTTGATGAGATCTTGCGAATCCGGTATCAGTATTGTAGATCACGAAGGTGGCTTTGCCAGTTAAACCACCAAACACTTCGCCTGGGTTTACCAGCGACGTTGACCCTTCATTTGCAATGTCCAATATATGGTTGTGACCGTAACACACCAAGTCATATCGATTAGACAGCGCAATGGCGCCTGCAATGTTTGGAAAGTGAGTCACCCCGATTCGTTTCCCCCCCAACGATAGATCGGCAAATTCCCCATGCAGGGTAATCTGCGAGAAGCGGGTAGCCTGCTGAGTGATCCGGAAAAGGTCTCCGTCATTATTGCCGAACACAATGTGTATTGGTTTTAGGAACTGCTGTCCCAGTTCGACGACAATGAACGGCGAGCACAGATCACCGCAACAAATCAGCGCATCAGCTTTGCCAAGTTTTGATAATGCAGAAGTAAGATTGGTGATGTGATCGTGAATGTCTGACAGTATGGCAATATGCATTTTAAGGCTCCCACACGGGGTCATTGTTGCCGATCAGTTGGCCGTCTGTCACTGTTCACTCAAAGTGCTAGCCTGCGTTACCAAGAGGTATAATGCGTCGTTACGCTGCCTAACTCATTGTGCCAGCGTTCTTAAAGAGATTCGGATCCGTATGTGTGATCGGTTTGCACCAGCCATGACCGCTCTCAAACTTGTCAGTGTCTAAGCCAAGTTATTACGACGTTTCTATCATCGGTGGTGGTCCGGCTGGCTCTGCAGCAGCCCGGCTCCTAGCTTCGTGGGGACATTCTGTTATCGTGCTGGACCGGACGCATTCCGCGATGTCATTGGGCGAGTCGTTACCGCCTAGTTGTCGAAAGTTATTTGATGTTCTAGGTGTCACTGCATCAATCGACGACGCTAAGTTTTACCGTTCGTCTGGGAATACTGTGTGGTGGGAGGATAGGGAACCGCGATCTGAAATCTTCGTGGATGGTCTCAAGGGCCATCAAGTTTTACGACGCGATTTTGATCGGTTACTTCTTTCTTGCGCAGAAACGGCCGGTGCCAGTGTGTTACGTAAAACCAATGTCAAGCAGGTCAACCTTGGACGATCCAGTGAGAGACGCTCCACCAGCGATCTGATTTCATGGCCAATCTCCGATGATCACAAGGCGAATGTGCAGATTGAGTACGACGACGAGACCGGCCATCGGCATATAGTGACTTCTAGGTTTACGCTCGACTGTTCAGGGCGGGCTGGTGTAATTGCTAAACAAGGTTTTCGCACTCATCAAGATAGTCCAGACACTTTAGCGTTGGTGGGTGTCTGGCAATGCAACACCAAATGGCCGCTCGAGGAACCATCCCATACGCTGGTCGAGGCTTTTGAGAGCGGCTGGGCTTGGTCGGTGCCAGTGTCCGACTCCATCAGATATTTCACTGTCATGCTGGACCCGAAGCTTACCCGGGTTGCACGGGATACAAGCGCGGAGTCGGTTTACCAACGTGAGCTTAGAAAAACAGAACATTGTTCGAACCTGACGGCTGCCGCGACGTTACAACAGCGTCCTTGGGGATGTGACGCATCACTCTACACTGCTCGGAGGTTTGCTGGTTCGAATTTCCTGCTGGTGGGCGATGCTGCGTCATTCATTGATCCCCTGTCGTCATTCGGTGTCAAGAAAGCTCTCGCTTCTGGGTGGATGGCGGCCATCGTAGCTCACAGTGCATTAACCCAGCCAAAGATGCACAAGGCCGCATTTGAATTGTTTGATTCACGAGAACGCGAGGTTTACACGAGTTATGTTGCCCAGTCGGCCAGTTACTTCAAAAATGCTCTTACTCAGGCGCAGCACCCATTTTGGACCGGACGAGCCAATTCATTTGACGATCTGGCAGTTGTGAATTCAGGCTATCCTGACGTCGAACAGTTACGTCGCGATCAGAATGTCTTATCAGCGTTTGAAGCCCTCAAGCAGAGCTCTGCAATAGCTTTGCGCCCGACTTCAGCATTTCGTTTAACGCGACGAGCGGTCATAAGTGGTCGTAACGTTGTGTTTGAGGATCAAGTCATATTGGGTGAAGGCTCGAAAGATGTACAAGCCACCTGTTTTCTTCGCGGAGTAAACCTAGTGCGACTTGTCGAAATGGCTTCGTCATGTCGTCAGGTGCCTGATCTTTATGAAGCGTATAATCGAGAATGCGTCCCGGTGAATTTGCCTGATTTTCTTGGTGCACTTTCGGTATTACTCGCTTTTGGCATTTTGGAGAATGCTGAATGTCAAATCTGACACTCCCTTCGGGCAAGCTTCGCCTAATTGCATCTTGTCTCGAACGTATGTTACAAGTAAGCACCATTTTCTGAGGGATGCACCTCACATGACTAGACCTTTCCGATTGCTGGCACTCGTGCTACTCGCCTCATTCGGCCAATCAGTAATGGCTCAACAGGGAGATCAGTTGGCTGTTGAGTCTGGTATTCCCATTAATAATGAGACGGTCCTTGTGGCCTGCGGGACGTGTCATGCAACAGATGATCCAAACATCTTGTCTCGCATTTCATTTCGTCGTACGACACCAGAGGGTTGGCAGCAGACCATCAAGCGCATGATTAGCTTGAATGATCTATCTATCGAACCTGAGGAAGCCCGTGAAGTGGTCCAGTATTTGTCTAACCACCTTGGTCTTGCACCTGAAGAAGCCAAGGCAGGTGCGTTCGAAGTCGAGCGCCGTTTTATTGAGCATCGCTATGAAGCCGATCAAGACGTAGAGACCACATGTAGGGTATGTCATTCGTTGGGTCGTGTCATAAATCAGCGGCGGACACGAGAAGAATGGTCGCTTGTGGTCGGTATGCACAGAGGATTTTATCCGTTAGTTGACTTGCAAGGTTTTCGGGAGACCGGCATGGTCGGACGTGAACCTGCCGACGAGAATGAGACGCTTGCAAGACGTCATCCGATGAATAGGGCGATTGATCATTTAGCCATGACCTATCCGTTACATACCTCTGCGTGGGACGCCTGGTCGGCAAACGTGCGTCCTTTACGACTCGAAGGCGCTTGGACTTTAGCGGGACACCATCCTGGTCGCGGTCCGGTGTACGGCCGTGTAATTGTCACAGCGGGTAGTAGTGTCGGTGAATTTGTTACCGAGGCTAGGCTCACTTATGCCCGTGATGGATTGTCGATTACGCACACAGGGCGCAGCATTGTGTACGCTGGATTTCAATGGCGGGGTAGTTCCTCGTTGGACGACTCTGAGGAGAGTACTTGGCGTCAAGTGATGTTCCTCGAACGCGACCGTCAGTCGATGTCTGGCCGTTGGTTTCGTGGTGCCTACAACGAAATTGGGATCGATGTGAGGCTACAGCGTGTGGACACTCGGCCACTTTTGTCAGGTATATATCCGAGCGCACTCATGCGCAACGTGGAAACGCATGAATTGAAGATTTATGGCGCGAACCTACCTAGCCAGCTTGGGCTCGCCGAATTAGATTTAGGAGCAGGCGTTGACGTGACTGATATTGTGAGCGTTAACCAACATATGGCGATCGTTCGTATTGCAGTGGAAGACTCTGCAACCATAGGTGCTCGTGATGTTTTCATTGACCAATCCATGCTTCCCAGCGCACTCACGGTTTACGATCGAATTGACAGGATTACGGTTGAACCTATGCGTGGCTTGGCAAGGGTTGGCGGTATTGTTGTTCCGAAGCAACTCCAGCAATTTGAGGCCATTGCTTGGCATGCTGGTTCGGACGGAAAATCCCGCACGGATGATGATCTCGTCATAGGTGTTGTTGAGCCGAACTGGTCGCTCGAGGAATATTCAGCAACTTATAACGACGAAGATTTAAATTATGTAGGTTCAATTGATCAAAGCGGATTGTTCACACCGGCCGTTGATGGCCCGAATCCGGACCGGCTAGGTAATCGCAATAATATCGGTGACGTCTGGGTAGTCGCCAGCGTGACACAGAATGGCGAAATGCCTATTCGAGGGCGTGCACATTTACTTGTGACCGTGCCGAATCATTTGCGGTGGGATTCCTGGGAAACTGGCCGATGAACGAATTTGGATTACGTGAATGCCACGCCTTCGAGGCTTCCGGGCAGCAGTTTCTATATTTGGTGCCCAGTGCTGCCGTCTTCGCGCTGGATGAAACGTCGCACGACATTGTCGCTTTATTGCGCGACGGACCTCTAACACGCACCGCGCTCCTTACCGCGCTTGATTCTCAGCGCTCACCTGCTGAAGTAGACAATAGCCTTATGGAGTTACAGCAGGTACAGGCTGTAGCAGAAGCGGCGAGACCGGTCGAGCCGATGCCCAAGATTATTCCCGTTTCACCGTTTCCCTTAACAACTATGGTCTTGAACGTTACCAACCAGTGCAACTTAAGCTGCACCTATTGTTACGAGTACGGTGAGGACAAAATCGTTGAGACTAGCAATGGTTCTCAACCGAAATTCATGAGTGAAGAGACTGCCCGCGAAAGTGTCGACTTCATGTTGAAGGAATCAGGTGAGAACAAGGTAGCGTATCTTTCGTTCTTTGGCGGAGAAACGCTCATGAACATGTCGGTGTTAAAGTTTGCCATCCCGTACGCCAGAAAGCGAGCAGCTGAACTGGGTAAACGGGTGGAGTTTAACTTAACGACGAACGCGACGTTGCTGAAGCCAGAGGTGATTGATTTCCTTGTCGAAAATGAAGTAACGGTGACTATTTCGATCGATGGGCCGAAAGAGGTGCAGGATAAGTTTCGCGTCTTCCAGAGCGGTGTTGGTAGTTATGATATTGCCCTGCCAAAAATAAAAGAGTTATTAAGCAAGCATCGGACTAGACCGATTGGGGCGCGTGTCACGCTGACGTCGCAAACGCTTGATATCCGGAAGATTTTTGATCATCTTAGCCATGAGGTGGGGTTTTATGAAGTGGGTTTTGCACCGGTTACTACATCGCCCCAGCGCGACTACGCAATTGAAGATCATGGGTTAACTGACATGCTGGGACAGTTTACCGCCCTGGCGAACGAGTTTCTTGAGCACGCACTTGATAATCGCCACCATGGGTTTTCCAATGTGAAAGACACACTAGAGGAAATCCATAAAGGAGCCAGTAAAGCGTTTCCTTGTGGTGCGGGATTAGGACTGATGGGTGTAGCGACCGATGGGCAGGTTGCATTGTGCCACCGGTTTGCAGGGTCTGACGAACAATCGTTGGGTACAGTTCGTGATGGCATCGATCGGAACCGTCAAACTGAGTTTCTAGATCAACATCATCTTGCTAACAAGACTGACTGTCATAGTTGCTGGGCTCGGCCGCTTTGTTCAGGTGGCTGCTATCATGAAGCGCACACGCGCTATGGTTCGACAGAACATCCAAATTTGCATTATTGTGATTGGATTCGAGAATGGACCGACGTCTGTTTGCGCATCTATGGAGAAATCGCTGTACATAATCCAGAGTACTTGAATCGATTTGATGAACGGGTGACTAATGAAGCATCTCAAACCAATTAACCAGAAGGCCAACCGGATCCAAAGGCAGATCGTTGGAACAAACGAACGCGACATCGTTGCGCTTCAGCAGGGTGGAGCGCCTTTAAGACCAGATGCTCAGATTCCACTCGGGTGTTCGTTCGTGTTCTTCCCTGGGTGGGAGGCCGATGTCAATGGTGGCACAGCGGGACTATGCTCGCCGGTCGAGCGTGACTTATTTGATTGTCACCTTGGTTGTTTTTGGCCTGCGCAAGTTCCCGATCAACTGAACCATGCTCCCGACTGGACCAGTTCCTGTGCTTCGGCACAGAAAGACTGGCGAAAGATTGACTTGATCTTTCCTTGATCATGCGCTTTTCACTGTGAGACCTTGTGCTTAGTTTGGATGGCCTATTATGCAAATCGCCTCGAAGTTACTAGGGCTGCTGCTCACCTTAGTCTTCCTTAATGGGACAGCGTGGGCTCAAGATCAGTCACGCCTGGTTGGCGGTAACGGTACCCTCTACGTCGGGGGCTACGCGCATAAGATTTACGTCATTGATGAAGCTACTGAGGAAGTCGTTCGCGAAATCCCGGTTTCCATAGGTATGCCAAGACGTTTAGCGATTTCAACCGATCGTGAGCGATTTTTCATGTTTGACACGACATTTGAGAACTTTGAAATTATCAATGTCGCGTCTGGTGAGAGTCTAGACACTGTATCCATGAGTGATAGCAACACAACAGTGCGCATTCGGGGATTTGTAGTTGAACCTCAGGAGCGGTACGTCATTTTTCAGGTTCGACCGGCGACTAAGCTCATCGATCGATTTGAGATTGGTGCGATGAAGCTCGTAAAGTACGATTTGACGACGCATGCGGTCGAGCAAGAGATCGACTGGCCAAATGGCAAAGAAGTCGAGCGACTTAACATGCTTTTTTCGCCGGATGGATCGTTGCTGTACTTTTTTTCCGACGAGGTTGTAATTTACGAAACAAACAATTTCACCGAGGTTGATCGATGGGATATGTCGGAGTCTGGAGAAGACGGCGTTGGACCGTTTCGCTTTGGTGCCCGCGATCAAGTTAATGAGGAACCCGGATTCTTTACAGGATTATTCACCGTTCCCTCGGCTGTGCAAGGCGATCGACTGATGGGAGTGGCCCGTGTGAATTTACTGGAAAAGGCAGTCGAGTATTTTTATACGCTCGGCCCGGCTACGGGAGTGAGTTTCAGTCTTGCACCGGATCGGACTAAGGCCTATGGACTGCTTTCTGAGATTGGGCACTCAGAGTTTTGGACGTTCGATCTAGAAAGTCGACGCTTGGGGCCGCGCAAACCGTTTGCGGGTCGCCCGCGGATGGCGCTCAAGACTAGTTCGAATGGAAAGCTTTTGTACATCTATCAGGCTGGACAGACTATTGATGTCTACGAAGCTGCGACGTATCAGTACCTTCGCACCATTGACTTGGAAGCAGACATGACAACAGCTTTACTCGTGATACCACCGACTGGCCAGTAGTAAGGCAGTAGAAGCACCTAAGATACCAAATAAAATTCCTAACTTCTCTGAACGTTACTGATCTTGCTTGATCCTCAATTTCGACGCGCCCTGACGTACGTGACGCCTTACTGGCGTCGACTGATACTAGTGCTCGTAATCAGTTTGATTAGTACGGCTTTGTCACTGGTGCTGCCGTATCTATCCAAAGGTCTTGTAGATTCTGCCCTGCTCGGGAAAGATCCGGTTGGCTTACTACGTTTCGTTGGGCTTTTTGTCACGATCACGATATTAAGTTTCGGGTTTAACGTTGTGAGTGGCTTGCGGTACACACGGGTTTCTGCGGATATTTTGTTCGATATGCGCCTAGCGCTCTATCGGCATTTACAAAAACTATCTCCGGGTTTCTACGGGCGTACTAGGCTTGGCGACATCGTGTCACGGATTAACAATGACATTGGTGAAATCCAGCGAATAACCGCAGAAACGGCATTAGCGTTGATCGGCAACGTGTTATTCCTTGGCGGAGCGATCACTATGTTGATTTGGCTGGACGCCGGACTGGCTCTGCTTAGCGCCGTCCTGTTACCACCAAGCGTGTGGATGCTGGTTCGCTATCGTCATCGACTAGAAGGTCGAGTGACAGCGGTGCGTGAACGAAGTGCTGATGTAGGCAGTTTCTTAATCGAAACATTACAAGGCATGAAGTTGGTTGTTACCTCAAATGCGCAGGTTAGAGAGGTTAAGAATTTCCAACAGAAAAATGACGCATTTGTCCGAGCGCTTATGTCAATGCAACGACTAAGCTATCTGTTTGGAGGCTTGCCTGGCTTAATTCTTTCAGGGAGCACGGCGGTGGTGTTTGTAATAGGCGGGCAGCAGGTGATCGATGGGACCATGACCATGGGTACACTGGTTGCATTCATGGCTTACCAGGTTCGTGTCCTGCCTCCGATTCAAGCATTGATGGGACTGTACGCCAATTTAGCAACAGTGCGGGTCTCGCTATCCAGAGTGCATCAACTGCTCGACGCTCAGATAGACGTAGCTGAATTGTCAGATGCCGAGGTCTGTCCAGATGCCCGAGGTGCAATTTCATTGGAAGATGTAACCGTAACCTTTGACCGTGGCGTGGCTGCACTGGATCACGTCACTCTTCATGTTACAGCTGGTGAAGTGCTTGCGGTTGTCGGGCCGAGTGGCGGTGGCAAGTCTACTCTGGCAGACCTATTACTTCGGTTAATTGATCCAGACACAGGCTGTGTGTGCCTTGATGGTCGTGATGTGCGATCAATCAGTTTTCATGATTTACGTCGACATATCGCTTTGGTCGATCAAGAACCGTTCATTTTTAATGCATCGATAGCCGAAAACATTCGGTATGGTCGGGTCAATGCCAGTGAAGCTGAACTCGCGGCGACGACACGAGCATCTGGCATTGCGGAATTTATTGATCGGTTGCCGGAGCAGTATGACACCGAAATAGGTGAACGAGGTCATATGCTGTCAGCCGGTGAACGTCAGCGTATTGCAATTGCACGAGCTTTTCTCGCGAACCCGGCCGTCCTTGTGATGGATGAGCCGACTGCGGCGCTCGACCCTGTCTCCGCGAGGAAAATCGCAGCAGGCTACGAGGCGGTGATGAAAGGGAGAACGACGATCATTATTTCTCACCACTTTGAATTGGTGCGCAGAGCCGATCGTGTGGTGGTAATCGACGGTGGACGGGTCGTGGAGAGCGGTTCACCTGCAGAGTTGCTTGCGAGAGATAGTGCATTCTCGACTCTCTTTCGGTCGTCAGCGGTCAAAGAGGAGTAACGAATTCCATGCGTGGCGAACGATTCGAGGCGGCCACTGGCCGTTTAGTTCGTGTGGCAGTCGTTGATAGTGGTGTCAATCGGAAGCATCCGCATATTCCATCAGTGTCTGGTGGAGTCGCCATTGATACCGATGGTCGTCAACACCAGGATTATCTAGATCGCTTGGGGCACGGTACTGCTGTGGCCGCCACTATTATTGAAAAGGCTCCGGACATTGAACTATACGCCGTGAAGGTATTTGAGAAAGAACTGGCGACTGGCGGAGATGCCCTAGTTGCAGCTATGGACTGGGCAATCGAGCACCAAATGCAAGTGATTAACCTTAGTCTTGGCACGTCAAACCTGGAGCTTGAAGTGCAATTGCAGGCTGTAGTTGAGCGTGCAATATCTCAGAACGCCATCGTGGTTTCAGCCATTGAAGAAGGCGGCACGCGATGGTTTCCCGGTAGTTTATCTGGTGTCGTCCGGGTGGCACTCGACTGGGACTGTCCGAGGAACGAGTACCGATCGGTTATGGCGAGTGATGGACAGACGGTTTTTCGCGCATCAGGTTTCGCGCGTCCGATTCCTGGAGTTCCGCTTGAGCGAAATCTCAAAGGCATTAGTTTTGCAGTGGCGAACTTGACTGGATACCTTGCTCGAGTGGTGGAGCACCACACCGAAGCGTCAATTGATGAAGTCGTGAAGATCCTAGCCACTAATTCTGCTACATACTCCAACCAATCGTGAAGTTTATTCTAATCTAACGATGACGCGTAACGATGCTAGCTTTAAACCTCGGTCAGATTGCCCAAGCCTGCCAGCGTTGATTGCGCCGTTCGACATGTAGTGGTAGTTCGAAGCACTGAGATAATGCTTCATCGGTCAGTGTCGTATTAATCGGACCAGCTGCTTGTACTACACCTCCACGAAGCAGCAGCAGGTGAGAAAAGCCAGGAGGAATTTCGTCGACGTGATGAGTGACGAGTATGGTTGGCGGAGTCGTGTCCTTTTCGGCTAAGGATCCTAGCGACGCGATTAACGCTTCACGACCTCCTAGGTCGAGCCCCGCAGTTGGCTCATCTAGTAAAAGCATGCCCGGGTCTGCCATCAGAGCCCGTGCTAGTTCCACACGTTTACGTTCACCTGACGCCAAGGTGCCATAACGCCGGTTGAGTAGATGCTTGCAGCCCACGCGTGTCAGCAAACTAACTGCTTTCTCGTAATCCGCGGTCTTGTAGGTGTGCCACCACGGAGCTAGGGCTCCATGCTTAGCCGTCACTACTACGTCAGTTATCGAAAGACCTGGGCGAATTAGATCGGCAAGCTTGGCACTCGAATAGCCGATTCGAGTTCGCAACGTTCGTACATCGGTAAAGCCGAGAGTTTCTCCAAGCACTTCCACCGTGCCAGTAGAAGGATGCAAGTACAAAGAAGCAACTTCGCAGATCGTGGTCTTGCCTGAGCCATTTGGGCCGAGGAGGATCCAGTGCTCGCTCTTACGAACGGTCCAAGCTACATTACTTAAGATCGGACGACCGTCACGAATTACACTGACACCATTGAGCGCAAGAGCGATATCTGAGGTTGCAGGTATCATCATCGAGATGTAATGAAAATCTGACTTTTATAATCACAAGGCAAAAATTCGCTCAAAGTTCTCATAAAATATTCTTTGTGTTGCATAAAGGTCAGCATCGATTTCCTGAAGCACAGCTTGCTGTGATTCAAAGATCGGTTTCTGCCAGCCACGTGGAAAGAAAGACGAGTCACTACCAAATAGGAGACGGTCTGGGCCAAGAATGTCCAGCACTTGTTGAAATACGTCTGTAAGCGTGACGTTCGTGTGGTACTTAATCCAATTGTTAGAGCTCGACGTATCCAAGTAGATGTTGGAGCAGAGATCCGCTGCTATCAACGCTTCGCGAAAAAATCCAGCACCGAAATGTGGAATGATGATCGGGAGATCGGGGAAACGTAAAGCAAGCGGCACAATGGCAAGCGGATCTCCAAGTCGAACATCAAAGTTGTTCGGCAAGCCAAGCTTTTTTCTAATGCCGACTGATAGGACACCGCAATGTGCGAAGAGTGTGGCGTGCTTTTTCGCTGATGCTACCGAGGCAATCCTGGACACACAGTCATCGTCAAGGCTGTAGTGATGCATCGCAGGAAAGAGACAAATGCCGCACAAGCCAAGGTCTGTTAGTGCGCGTTCAGTTCGTTCGACTGCATCGTCCTGTGTTGGGTCAAGCATAAACTGACCAACGAATCGATCGGGATGCGCAGCCACTGCAGTTGCAACGGAGTCTTCATCTCCTGGCACGCTTGCGATGAGCGCCACACGGGAAATCTTATGGACGTCCATTTCGTTAATCCAGCGTTGTGCTAATGCAATTGGCGACCCTGGGTGATCCCATCCAAGCGCATCCACGACCGTGGAGCCTGTGTCGAGATCAGCTCTCGATCGACTAAGTACCGAGAAAAAATGCTCTGAAAAAAAATGGCAGTGTATGTCGTTAAGATGCGTCACAGTCATGTCTTCACGAATCGTATCCTCATTTGGTTCAGAATGCGCCAGAATCGACCGAGTGTGTGAAACTGCACTCGGAATGATATTCTGAAAGGCGAGCGATTCATATTGGATCGCGGGCAGACTCTTATGCAATACGCAAACCTTGGGTCCACAGGATTAAAGGTCTCACGTCTTTGTTTGGGAACAATGACCTACGGCGATCCCGCTTGGCGTAAATGGATTCTCCCAGAAGCCGACGGTCGTCTATTCATTCAGCGTGCGATTGAAAGTGGTATAAATTTTTTTGACACAGCGGATATGTACTCGCTCGGTGTCAGTGAAGAAATTCTTGGACGCGCACTTAAGGACTTCACTGTTCGCGACCAGGTCGTAGTTGGTACTAAAGCGTTCTATCCGATGAGTGACGACCCGAACGATCGAGGGTTATCTCGTAAGCATCTTTTTCATTCAATCGATGCATCACTTCGCCGCCTCCAGCTTGATCACGTTGACCTCTACCAAATTCATCGATGGGATCCCCTTACTCCGATTGAAGAAACGCTCCAAGCGTTAAACGACATTGTGAAAGCAGGCAAAGCCCGCTATATCGGCGCTTCTAGTATGTATGCTTGGCAGTTTACTAAGGCGCTTTATCTTAGCGATCGACATGGTTGGACACGGTTCGTATCAATGCAGAACCATTACAATCTCGTCTATCGTGAGGAAGAGCGCGAAATGATTCCACTTTGCCGAAACGAAGGCATTGGCATTATTCCATGGAGTCCGCTGGCGCGTGGATTTTTGGCTGGGAACCGTACACTTAAAGACTGGGGTGCAACCAAACGTGCTCAGACCGACGAGTTTGCCCATAAGCTCTATTATGCCGAGTCAGACTTTGAAATTGTTAAACGCGTTGTTGAGGTTGCCAAACAACGAGGTGTGTCGCCTGCTCAAATTTCGCTGGCGTGGTTGTTGCGGCAGCCTGGCGTGACGGCGCCAATCCTAGGCGTTTCGAAGATGTCACAATTTGACGAAGCAATCGCCGCTCTTGACATTGAGCTCGACGAAAACGAGTGTAAACACCTGGAAGAGCCATACAGGCCACATGCCATCTTGGGACATTAACCGAGGCGATGTTACTGGTAATGAGTAGATTGCCCAGTTGTATGCGTAGGAGGAAGTAATGTCTATTCGAAATTCAATTTTCGTAACGATAGTTTTTGCGGGAGTTCTTAGTTATGGGCAACTCGCCTCAGCTCAAGAAGCAGGTATTCGAGGCTTCCTAGATGAAGAGGTTAACTTACAGCGTCAACGCGAAGAGTTGTTTCGTAGTATTCCCGAGCCCACGAATTTGCGTGAATACATGCGCATTATTAGTGAGTCTCCTCATCATGCCGGTGCGCCAGGTAGCCGACGGGTGGCCGAGTACATTCTGTCTCAATTCGCCTCGTGGGGCCTTGAAGCCTATATCGAAGAGCATGAAGCACTCATGCCATTTCCTGTCGAACGAGTGGTGGAGTTAATCGAGCCGGAGCGGATTCAACTACGGCTTGAGGAGCCGGCGATTCCAGAGGATCAGGATTCTGGCGATATTGGAGGCCTACCTAACTACAACGCTTATTCTGCTGATGGTGACGTAACGGCCGAACTGGTCTATGTGAACTATGGGATTCCAGAGGACTACGACCGTTTGGAAGAACTCGGCATTAGTGTCGAAGGTAAGATAGTTATCGCGAGATACGGCCGGAGTTGGCGAGGTATTAAACCTAAGTTAGCTTGGGAACACGGAGCAGTGGGCTGCATCATATATTCGGACCCGAAAGACGACGGGTACTTTCAGGGTAACGTGTATCCAGAAGGGCCCTTTCGACCTGAGTATGGTGCCCAGCGTGGCAGTGTGATGGACATGCCCATCTATCCAGGCGATCCCTTGACGCCAGGATGGGGTTCGGAACCTGGCGCTCGGAAACTGGATCGGGCCGATGCCGAAACACTACTGAAGATTCCAGTGCTTCCAATCTCCTATGCTGACGCATTGCCTTTGCTGAAGCATTTGGGAGGACCAGTTGCACCTGAAGATTGGCGTGGCGCACTCCCCATCACGTATCAAATAGGTCCAGGTCCCTCGACTGTGCATTTGAAGCTGTCGTTCGACTGGCAGGTGCGGCCACTCTATAACGTTATTGCACGCATCGATGGGGCAGAATTCCCCGACCAATGGATCGTGCAAGGTAATCATCACGATGCTTGGGTGAATGGTGCAACTGACCCGACGAGTGGAAACGTTGTGTTGATGGAAACAGCGCGCGGACTAGGCCAGTTGCTCGATCAAGGTTGGCGGCCGAAGAGGACTATCTTTTTTGCTTCTTGGGATGGTGAAGAATGGGGATTACTCGGATCGACTGAGTGGGCTGAGAAGCACAAGACTGAACTGAATGCAAACGGTGTAGTTTATATCAATTCTGACAGTACTAGCGCAGGTTGGTTGTCGGCTGGAGGGTCACATTCACTTCAGTATTTTGTGAACGAACTAGCACGGGATGTTTCAGGGCCACGCTCGGATGGGTCAGTGTTTGACGAATTGAAGGCGAGACAACTCGAACAAGCTGACAGTTTGGATGAGCAACTTCAGATTGAGAATCGAGAGCACTTTCCGATTACCGCTTTGGGCTCGGGTTCCGACTACACCGTCTTTTTGGACCACTTGACGATGGCGTCGCTTAATCTCGGTTTTGGAGGGGAGAGCCGAGGGGGCGTTTATCATTCGAAATACGATTCGTTCACGTGGTACACAAACTTTGGTGACAAGAATTTCAAGCACGGACGTGCACTTTCGCAGGTTATGGGTACCGCTTTATTGCGATTAGCTGATGCGACGGTCTTACCGTTTAACTTTATCGATTACGCGAACACGATGGATGTCTATGTCGACGAGATCGAGCATTATTACAACGAACTTGATACTAATGAAACTCTAGACCTGACCTCACTACGTTTGGCGCTGTCTGAGCTTGAGAGCGCTGGTGAAGCATACGAGCGCAGATTAACAACGGCGACCTACACCAGCCCCAGCGTGATTCATACACATAACGACCTCCTCTCTGAGCTAAATCGTCTAATCTACACGTCCGAACGCACGTTGGCTTATGCAGGTGGCCTACCGAAGCGGGCATGGTTTAAGCATCTAGTGTACGCGCCTGGCCTCTATACCGGTTACGGTGTCAAGACTTTGCCGGGCATTCGAGAAGGAGTCGAAGAAGGAGCGTGGGATGAGGCGCGCAGCTATGTTACTCGTGCTGCTGCTGCCGTTACAGCCTTGGCTGCCCAAGTCGATCAAGCAGCCGATTTATTAGTTCAGATCACCCAGTAGCTTCAGAGTAAAGCACCGGCAATGAAGTACAACATGAGAGTGACCGTACCTGCTACCAATGCATAAGGAAGCTGTGTGCGCACGTGGTCGATGTGGTCGCTCGCCGAGGCCATTGATGAGACAACGCTTGTGTCACTAATAGGTGAGCAGTGGTCACCGAAGACCCCTCCGCCTAGCACTGCGCTCACAACTAGCGGAAGTGACACAACGACTGATTCACTGTTGAATAAGGACACGAGAGGCACGGCCAGCGTAATCATGATTGCGAAGGTGCCCCAGCTCGTTCCGGTCGAAAAGGCAATGAACGCGCTCACTAAGAATACGAGTGGTGCTACCAGTACTGGTGTCAGAAATGGTCTAACACTTGCTGCCACCCAGGGACCTGTCCCGAGCGCCTGACATACGTCACCAAGCGCAAAAGCTAAGACCATCAGCACAGCCAGCGGCAGTATGCCACCAGCTCCCTTAAAAGCTAGATCCACGAATTCCTGCATCGAAAAGGCTTTTTGAAGAACTGATAGTAGGACCATTAAAGCCAGCCCTAGGAGGACCCCCCACATAACCGATGTTGAACCTGAGCCCTGATTCATTATGTCGAACAGCCCGGGATCAAGAATATTTGCTTCACGAGCCCCAATTGAGCCGGTGATTCCAATTCCAGCAAACACCATTACCACCATTCCAAACAGGGGAATCAACATGTTTCCAAGACGCGGCGCTACCGTTTCTTTTCTTGGAATCATAATAACTTCGTCAGCCACGACTGGCCGCGCATCGTCGGCCAGCACTTTACCTTCTTCAATCGCACGGCGTTCCGCAACCTTCATCGGGCCGATGTTCCAATTTGTTATTGAGACGACAAAAACAAGAATGACTGCCAAGACAGCATAGAAATTCAGTGGTACTGCTGCCATGAAGATGCTAAGTGGACTCTGGTCACCAAGATTACCGAGTGCAGCTTGTGCACTTAGAAGGCCAAGCACTGTGGCGCCCCAAGCATTAAAGGGCAATAGTATACAGACTGGTGCAGAAGTGGAGTCACATATGTAGGCGAGTTTTTCACGTGAAATTTTAAGTTTATCGAACAGTGGCCGTGAGACGGTACCCACTACCAAGCACGTGATGTTCGATTCGATAAACACACCGAGACCGATAACAGAGGCCATTAGTTGAGCCCCACGTCTTGTTCGTGACCACTTCCACTGGCTGACCCAGTTTAAAAATCCATCGATGCCACCACCACGCTGCATCAGAATAAGCAGTGACCCCATTAGTAACGTAAAAACGATCACCCGAGTTTGTCCTGGATCTGCGAACACCTCAATCATTGCGGATATGGCCTGAGCTGTACCTTGAAAGGGATTGCCACCAGCGTGGATCACCCAGCCAATCCATATGCCGCCAAGTAACGATACGGTAACCTGCCGTGTTGCGATCGCCATGCTAATCGCCAGTACGGGAGGGACGATCGCTATCACGCCAAATGTTGCCTGCTCCACAGGACCTCCTTAGTTGGCAGCATCTTAACAAAAGATTGTCTGTCGATCAGATATTTCATATTAATAGTCTTGAGGTGCTTTTGAGTCTGTCGATTGCCGCCAGAATGCAGCTAGGAGACTGCCAATGATTGAATGAAAGACAGCCGAAATGGCGCATGGGATTGCTACGAGGGGACTGATAAAATTCTGTCGAGCCAGGACGACACCTAATCCTGAGTTCTGCATCCCTACTTCAATTGCGATCGTCCTGGCGGTGATCTCCTGATGAAACATTAACCGACCTGCGATGTAGCCTGCAGAGAATCCTCCAATATGTAATGTGAATACTGCTAACAGAAGTCGGAAGCCAGCGGTCATGATTTGTTGCTTTCCTGCACCAATTATTGAGGCGACGATTAGGACGATTGTAAGTACCGCTACGAAGGGCGCAACCGCAAGCATTTTGTGCGTAATCGTCGTCAGGTACTTATTCAAGGCAATGCCAATGACGACGGGTAAGATAACGACCTGTACCGTGCTGAGGAGTAAGCCAGTTGCGTTAACGTCAATTCGACTGCCAGCTAGTAGGGCTGTGAGCGCTGGCGTCATGGCCACTGCAAGAATTGTTGAGACCGCTGTTATCGTGACGGACAGTGCTACATCTGCTTTGGCAAGAAACGAGATGACGTTTGATGCTGTGCCGCCAGGACATGAGGCGACGAGTACTAAGCCAACTGCATATTCAGTCGGCAATTCGTACAGATAGCCGATTAGCCATCCCAGCGTTGGCATGACGGTATACTGCAGCGTCACACCTGGTAGCACTAAACGCCAGTGCTGGATAATACGTTTAAAGTCGTTAAGGGATAGAGTCATGCCCATACACAGCATGATGATACCCAAGCCTACCGTTATGAATGAACCACTGAACCAAGTAAAAAACGGTGGGTGATAGAGCGCGAGGGCACTTGCGACTAAGACCCAAAATGGAAATGCAGCGGTTAAAAGTCCAAGGATGTGCACGATACATTACCCGCTTCGGCTCATATCAATAGAACTAACAGCACTGTCAAGCCAGTCTACACCAGCTGCACTGCTGCTGGTGCGTCGGCATACACACGAATAGTTTTTGTTTGGTTGTGTTTCTGTGCCCGCTAGTGGAGAATCTTGGAATTGCTTCGCTCGATCTTAGGCAGAATAATAATGGGATTATTTTTTTCACGCCTCACGCCTCTCCAATGGGTGATCTGCGGTGTTGCCGCGCTCGGCTTTGCCTTTGATGTTTACGAACTTTTAATGCTCCCGCTCATTGTGCGCCCTGCATTGCTTGAGCTCTTGAGTGCACAGCCCGGATCAGCGGAGTTTAATCTCTGGGTCGGTCTACTGTATTTCGTGCCGGCGGTGGCTGGCGGCGGATTCGGCTTACTTGGAGGCTACTTGACCGATTTGTTCGGGCGCCGCCGCGTCCTTGTATGGAGTATCTTGATCTATGCAACGTCGGCGTTGGCAGCCAGTTTTGCCACATCTATTGGCTGGCTTCTGTTCTTTCGCTGCACAACGTTTATTGGCGTTGTCGTCGAATTTGTAGCAGCAGTAGCATGGTTGGCGGAGCTGTTCCCTAATCCGAAGCAACGTGAAGCAGTGCTCGGATATACACAGGCATTTTCTTCGATTGGAGGTTTACTGGTCAGTGGAGCATATTTTCTCATCGTTACATACGCTGATGCGCTGCCAGCCATCCAAGGTGGGCATGAACCTTGGCGTTACACCTTGATGTCGGGGGTTATTCCTGCAATACCTCTCATTATTATTCGCCCATTTTTGCCAGAGTCGCCAACATGGCAGCAGCAGAAAGTCGCAGGCACATTAAAGCGACCAAGTATCGTCGAACTGTTCAAGCCTGAATTTCGCCGGACGACAATCGTAACGACAGTAATGTTTGCGTGCGCTTATGGTGCAGCGTTCGGTGCACTGCAGCAGGCGCCACGGATTGTTCCAGGCCTTGAGGACATCACAAGCTTAACGCGAACAGAACAAGAACAAACGGTCGGTACGGTTCAATTGGTTCAAGAGATGGGAGGGCTTACGGGTCGGTTGCTGTTGGCGTTTCTTGCTGTGCGGATAGTTGCGAGGCGTCGCCTATTGCGAGTATTCCAGGTGCCGGGTTTATTGGTCGTGCCGCCAGTGTTTCTATTTGCGACTACGGCCAGTCTTCCGGTGCTGCAGGTTGGACTGTTCGTCGCGGGCGTGTGTACTGTTGCGCAGTTTAGTTATTGGGGCAACTACCTACCACGAGTGTATCCTACCTACCTCCGTGGAACAGGTGAGAGCTTTGCGGCGAATATCGGCGGACGGATGATTGGCACGTCATTCGCGATGGTGACGACACAACTGACGAATGTTATGCCCGGGGGAAATCCAACGGTGCAACTAGCGTATGCTTCTGCGTTGGTTGGTCTCTTTGTTTACGTTGCGGGCTTTACCGCTAGCTTTTGGTTGCCTGAACCGAAAAGCGAGGCGTTACCCGAGTGATTCACGAATGCCATACGGCAGTTTTTATTCCACTGTAAGAATCACGACTTCGTCGATCAGGTCCGCGGGGCGAGTTGGTAGGGTGACTAGCAGGGCCTGGTCGATTATCTGAAAGGGAACTTCAGCCTGATTGCGCAGCAATCGGGCCTCCTTGACTTCTAGGTTAAGCGCAGGGAGTGCGAGAATTGAATCGTTCCAATTGAGTACGTGTAGATAAACCGTGTCTTGTTTGGCAGTGCTGACCCCCCATGGACCAGGTTCGATTGGGCCATTACGAGTGCCATAGATCGAGTCGCCATATTCGTCAAGCCAGCGACCAATTCCATGCAGGCGTTCTTTAAACTCTTCTTGGATCTTCCCGTTTGGCATTGGTCCAACATTCAGGAGAAAGTTCGCGTTTCGCCCTGCTGCGTTGACAAGGTAGCGAATGAGATCGTCAGTGTTCTTATAGTCGTGGTCTGTAAGATTAAACCCCCATGACTGATTGATAGTTTCAGCGGTTTCGAACGGCAGTGTGCCTATTTCTGTTGTGTTATACCCTGTGGTGTTCGCGCCAGGTAAATCGTGTTCAAAATTTTGGAAGTCCTCGCCTGGCAAGGGCGCTAGGTGGTGGTTGGATCCGATTAGAGTCTGAGGCTGTAGTTGATGGATCAGTCTATAGGTTTCATCAAGTCGCCACGGCGCATCCCATTTATCCCACATGCCGTCAAACCAGATCCCACCGATTTCCCCATAATTAGTCAGGAGTTCTCGCAATTGACCGTTCATGAAGTCGATGTAATTGTCCCAGTTGCCGTTTTCTGGTCGCCCTGCTTGGCGTCCTGTGCGGCCACGTGGAAAGTAATCTTCGTGTCGCCAATCTAGCTGGGAGTAATAGAAAAACAATTTAAGCCCTTCCTCCCGGCATGCCTCGGCAAGTTCAGCGAGCACGTCACGTCCGTATGGCGTGCGATCGACAATGTTCCAGTCGGTCAGACTGGAATCGTACATCGCGAAGCCATCATGGTGCTTAGAGGTGATTGTGATGTACTTCATGCCCGAAGCCTTAGCCAGTGCGACCCATTCCCGAGCATCGAACTGAGTAGGGTTGAACTGTGCAGCCAGTCGGTCATACTGCGACACGGGTATGCCGGGTCGACCGGTATAAGACGCAGGGCCACGTTCCTCCATTACCCATTCACCGGCACCGAGAACGCTGTAGATACCCCAATGAATAAATAAACCAAACTTGGAATCTTGGAACCAAGTACGTGCGGCTAGGTTGTCAGCACTTGGTTCATAGAGAGTTTGTGCAATAGCGCTGTTTGGAAATTGGCAGTAAATGGTGACGACTAAGATAATTCCCAAGAAATTCTTCATTTCGGTCCCCTCTTTCGATGAAAGTCGGCCCTTAGCGCTTAATTAGGTGATCGAGAGAGTAGTGGTTTCGCTCGGCCGTCCAGAGCAGCAAGAACACCACCAATGCAAATCCAATGTTATCGGCTACTGTACCAGGACTCGGTTCAATGACTGCGCCAGTCGTGAGCGCTGCTAAAAGTAAACCCGCACTGAGTAAAGCGAGTCGATTGAACGCGCCTACAATCAGTAGGATTCCTGTAACCAACTCGGCGAAAGGCAGGATGTAGCCAAAGGGCACAACTAGAACGGTAGGCAGCAGGGTGTTAGTAAACCGTGTGGTTAGCCCTAGGACAAAAGCGTCAAGACCATAATGTAGTTTGCCGAGACCGTAGAAAAGGAATACTAGCCCCAGCGTTGCTCTTAAAAGGGCATAAGCTACTTCCCGGTTACCGTTTTGCATGTTGACCCCGCGACTTTCTTCCACCACCGCCGATTCAAATATTAGAAAGCATTAACAAATTCTGCATCCAGTTCTACAGAGCTCTTGCTTGACCGATGCTACAGTTTGTCTAGTCCTTCAGTTAACTCAATGTAGGTGCCGAATGGATCGGTGAGAAATGCAACACCAATACCGAGGCCTGGGATTTCCCGATAGGGTCTATCAAACTTGACACCTTCTGATTCCAATTGCTTGCAGAAATTCTTAAGGTCGTCGACCTCGAATCCAATGTGATCAAGACTCCGACCTTTGGTACCTTTCAAGGGTGTACTTGATGCCGAGAAGGTAAGATTTACGCCTGGCAGGTCAGCGGCTTCAAACGAACCACGCATTCCAGGTATGGCATTAAATGTTTGTACATACCAGGCTTTCATCGCATCGAGTTGGTGCGAGTAAAAGTGGATGTGATGAAGTGTCAATGGAATCGTCTGAGTCCTGTTTTCAACAAATTCAACTTTAATGTTGTCTGGTGCCATAGCGTAGGCGATGTACGTGTCCTGGTCAGCGATGTACGCGAGATCGTCAACAACTTCCTGAGAAGCTGGCAACTCAGCCCTGGTAATTATCGGATAACCTGCTGCTTTAATCGTATCTATAATGGCCCGCACGCTTGGCACCCAAAAGCCGATATGATTCACGGTTGAGCCAATAGTTCCATCAGTCGGCGTTTGTTCTCTCATAAACACTAAGACGTTCGGAAATTTAACGATTTCTGAGTTACCCAAGACAGCCGGTTCGCCTCCAAGTGTGTTTACCCAGAATTGGTTCTGTGTTTCGATGCTTGTGACATTCAAATGATGATGTCCATAGACGACTGGGCCGTCTTTAGCGGACGTAAGCTGCGCGGAGGATATCGACGCAAACGCGAGACAAAATAACCCTAACAAGATAACCGTCATGGTCGAGTGCACGTTTTAGCTCCCGCGAAAAGGATGCCAAAATGCTCGCGGGGTTTTCCTGCTCGCACCAAGCCATCAGAAAATCGTCAAGGATCCGCAATTATACCGGAGTTACTACCAAAGGATTGCTAACTTGTTTAGGAATAATAGCCTGTACGTGCATGAGATTGGTTGTCTGGGACGTGGAGTTCGCTCGGCGTGATAGACTTCCCTGAATTTGCGATTGTTCTGAGGACATGAAATGGGGAAATCCTACACTCGACTAACACAGCCGCTAGTTCGCGAGAATGGTTCGCTACGACCAGCAAGTTGGAAAGAAGCGTTGGACCGAGCGGCGACGGGTCTGAAACAAGTTGTCGACGAACATGGTGGGTCAGCAGTTGGGATGTTTAGCTGCTCCAAGACCACGAATGAGATGAACTTCATGGCACAGAAGTTCGCCCGTTCGGTGATCGGCAGTAATAATATCGATAGCTGCAACCGCACTTGACACGCTCCCAGCGTCGTCGGTCTGGCGACAGTCTTTGGGGCCGGTGGAGGGACAAGTTCGTACGCGGAACTTCAAGTGGCTGATCTAATCATCTTATGGGGATCGAACGCTAGAGAAACCCACCCCATCTTCTTTCATCATCTGTTGAAAGCCGTGCATAACGGTGCACGATTGTACACGGTGGATCCTCGACGGACTAGTTCGGCCGAGTGGGCGAATGTTTGGCTTGGACTGGACGTTGGCACGGATGTCGTACTTGCTCATGCTATTGCCAGAGAAATCATTACGCAGGGATTGGTTCACAAAGAGTTTGTTGATAATGCCACGACTGGATTCGACGAATATTCTCAAGCGGTTGCATCCTATACCCTGGAGCATGCTGAGCGGATCACCGGCGTGCCAGGTGAGGCGATTCGAGAGTTAGCCCATGCCTATGCAGGTGCAAAGAAAGCGCAAATGTGTTGGACGCTGGGAATTACAGAGCATCACAACGCAGTCGACAACGTATTGTCGTTGATTAACCTATCTTTACTAACCGGACATGTTGGCCGTTCTGGCTCAGGGCTCAATCCATTGCGTGGGCAGAACAATGTGCAAGGCGGAGGCGACATGGGTGCGATTCCCAATAAGTTGCCAGGTTTTCAGGACGTAGAAAATGATGCACTGCGTCGAAAGTTTGAGCAGGCTTGGAACTGTGCCATTCCACCAAAGAATGGTTGGCATTTGACATTGATGTTCGAAGCGATGGAACGAGGTGATCTCCGAAGTCTCTACGTTATCGGCGAAAACCCTGCACAATCAGAAGCGAATGCCTCCCACGCCATTCATTTAATGCAAGAACTAGATCATCTTGTTGTTCAAGATATTTTCTTAACGAAAACCGCCGAACTTGCAGACGTTGTGCTGCCAGCAGCGGCAGGGTGGGCGGAGACTGAAGGCACGGTGACTAGTAGTGAGCGTCGTGTGCAACGTGTCCGTAAGGCACTTGATCCTCCTGGTGAGGCGCGTGACGACATCGAAATCTTATGTGAGTTGGCGAGAAGATTTGGACACGACTGGGGTCATCCAACCGCTGAAGATATTTGGAATGAAGTGAGACGCTTGTCTCCAATGCATGGCGGTATGAGTTACCAGAGACTTGAAGAACTTGGCGGTATCCAGTGGCCGTGTCCAGACGAACAAAGCTTAGGGAGTTCATACTTGCATGGCCGTCTGTGGAAGCGTCCAGTGGAGGGTCCATTGGCACCATTTAGTGTCGTCGAACACACACCGCCGGCGGATGAATTAACCAACGAATATCCGATCCGCCTCACGAGTGGTCGTCGGTTAGATTCATACAACACCGGCGTGCAGAGTGGTGGTTTCCAGTCGCCGATCAGGCAAGCTGAGACGCTTGATATTTGTGAATCTGATGGTCGGCGATGGGACGTAGCCAGCGGTGAGAAGGTGCGAGTCTTTTCACGTCGTGGCGAGATTGAGATGACCGTTCGCTACACAGGTGATTTACGGCCTGGCTTAGCGTTCACAACATTTCATTTTCCAGACGAAGCTGAGACTAATAAGTTGACAAATCCCACATGGGACAAGAAATCTGGAACAGCTGACTTCAAGGCTACCGCAATACGGATCGAAAAGCTCGAAACGGCGGTTGGCGCATAAGCGAGTAGGGATGGATTTAAAACTACTGCCAGCCGAGACGAGCGAGGCCGAGCGTGCTGCGGTTGACAGCGTGCTCGAGCGTCAGGCAGATGTTTCCGAGTCGGTTCAGGTAGCACACGGAGGTCTCTCGGAAGCTCGCTCTCGGAGACATCTATTGCTCCCAACCTTGCATGCTGTACAGAAACGAGTTGGCTGGATTTCAGCCGGTGCGGTCAATGAGATTTGCCGCAGGTTATTAATTCCACCCGCTGAGGTTTACGGTGTGGCGAGTTTCTACACGTTGCTTTCCACAACAACCAGACCTCCCCGTGTGGCCCACGTCTGTGACGATATTGCCTGTAAGCTACAAGGTGCCGATAAGTTGTGTGCGGCACTTGAGCACAAGGTTGGTCCATCAGGTACTCCAGTCTCTAACGGACAAGCAACTTGGCATCGTAGTCCCTGTCTCGGTCTTTGTGAACGTGGGCCAGCCGTCCTGTTCCAACTGGCAGGAGATTGTCAGGACGGTACAATTGGGCCGGCTGGTCTCGCAGATATTGAAAGCGTTTTGGATGGAACAGACGTTCCGATTACACCTACCATTTCAACACCCCAAACTATTGGAACTCCTGATCCAGCCTTAAGGTTGCTGCACCGTGTTAAGGATTGTGATCCGGCGAACCTCGCCTCATATCGTGGTGCTGGTGGATATTCAGGACTTCAAAGAGCACTCGAGCTTGGACCTACGCGCGTTATTGAGGAAATATCTAAGTCGAAGCTGCAAGGCCGTGGCGGTGCTGCATTTCCAACGGGCCGTAAGTGGGATGCGGTAGCGAAATCGCAAGTCAGCCCACGCTATGTTGTCTGCAATGCTGATGAATCGGAACCTGGAACCTTTAAGGATCGTGTGTTAATGGAGGAGGATCCATTTGCCATCATTGAATCGATGACGATCGCCGGATTTGCAGTCGGTGCTGAGGAGGGATATCTCTATGTGCGGGGTGAATATCCACTTGCCAAAACTCGACTGGAACACGCGATTCAAGTCTGTCAATCGGAAGCGTTATTAGGACCTAATGTAATGGGCGGTGGATTCAATTTCGATATTGAACTACGCCGAGGCGCTGGCGCCTATATCTGTGGTGAAGAAACGGCGCTGTTTAATTCGATCGAAGGTTTTCGTGGCGAACCCCGTAATAAACCGCCATACCCGGTTGAGGCTGGTCTTTTTGGTAAGCCCACCGTTATCAATAATGTGGAAACGTTAGTCAATGTGTTGGATATTTTATGTGACGGTGGAACAAGCTTTGCTGGCGTGGGCACTGACGGGTCCACTGGATCGAAGCTCTTTTGTGTATCAGGCGCTGTCGAACAGCCCGGTCTTTATGAGGTTCCCTTTGGACTGACGTTGCGTGCGCTTATTGATCTCGCTGGTGGAGTGCGCGGAAACAAACAACTTAAGGTAGTGTTGCTTGGTGGTGCTGCTGGATCATTTGTATCTCCGAAACATCTCGACACACCGCTCACGTTTGAAGGGACCCGTGCCAGCGGTGCGTCCCTGGGTTCTGGTGTGGTCATGGTGTTCGATGAAGACACGGATATGAGTAGTATTGTTCTTCGGATCGCGGCATTCTTTAGGGACGAATCTTGCGGTCAGTGCGTGCCCTGTCGAGTCGGAACAGTGCGTCAAGAGGAATTATTACAACGGCTTGCCCGAGATGGTGTGCAGACGTCACTTGAAACTGAAGCTCATTTACTGGATGAACTAGGTCAAGTCATGCGCGACGCGTCCATCTGTGGACTTGGGCACACCGCGGCGAATGCAGTGCAGTCGGCAGTTACGTTGGGACTATTTGGAAGACCGAAGGGTGAGTGATGCAGTGGAGAAACAGACGATACCTCTGGTCGAAGTGACCATCGATGATGAAGTGGTGCGCGTGCCTGAGGGGTCTACCTTGCTAGATGCCTGCCGAGTCCAGGGTGTAGACACGCCAACACTATGCTATCTGGACACCTTAACGCCTGTGAATGTTTGTCGGGTTTGTGTTGTGGAGCTTGAAGGTTCACGAACCCTCGTTCCTTCGTGCTCTCGCAAGGTACATCCGGGCGCTGTCGTGCATACCAACACGCCGCGTGTTCGCCATAGTCGGAAGCTCGTTCTTGAACTTCTCGCGTCGTCTGTTGATTTATCCTTAGCGAGTGGTGACGTCAAACGCTGGATGACCGACTATGAGGTAGACGCTGCGAAATTTGGATTATCAGATGTATCGCATGCTGATCGTGATAGCCGGAGTCCTGGTCATCACCATGTTCCAGATGGCATGACAGCGGAGACGGTCGAGCAACCAGTCAAAATTCATGATGAGATGTATGTTCGTGATTATTCGAAGTGCATCCTTTGTTACAAATGTGTTGAAGCCTGCGGCGAAGATGCTCAGAACACGTTTGCAATCGCTGTAGCTGGGCGTGGTTTCGACGCCAGGATTTCGACCGAATTTGATCGACGATTGGACGATTCGGCCTGTGTGTATTGTGGTAACTGTATCGGTGTTTGTCCGACTGGAGCTCTGATGTTTAAGAGTGAGCATGACCGTCGTGCAACTGGTGAGTGGGACGAATCGAAGCAGGATGTGACGCGCACAGTATGTCCTTATTGTGGTGTGGGGTGCAATCTTGAGCTGCATGTGCAAGAGAACGAGATCATCAAAGTTACGTCCCCAATGGATCATTCAGTTACTCAAGGGCATCTATGCATCAAAGGCCGTTTTGGCTGGCAGTTTGTTCAGAATCGAGAAGAACCTTGACCGATAAAGAGGACCGTATATGTCTAACCACATAACTAACCAACCAGCAGGTGTCCCGAAGCAACTTGAGGCTGACCTAGATAAGCTCTCCTTGCCGAATACGAGTTGGAAGGGCATGTTGAAGCATTTTGGTCCGGGCCTTATCTTAATGATGACGGGCGTCGGGACCAGTCATTTGATCACAGCCCCAGTGGCGGGTGGGCGTTTCGAATACGCTCTGCTGTGGTGCATCCCAATCGCTTATATCTTCAAGTACTACGGATTCGAGATGGCGTTTCGGTTTACAAACGCGACCGGCAAGAGTCTGATCGAGGCATACGGCACCGCTTGGAAGAAATGGCCATTATGGTATGTAATGATTACGACAATTATTCAGTCGGCAATTGGTCAGGCGGGCCGTCTCGTTGCTGCAGCCGCTGTGGCGTACTACTTCTTCACGACCACCCTTGGATTTTCGTTCTCTCAACCAGTATATGGATTAGTTCTCGGTGTGACCGCTGTCGTAATTCTACTCCGTGGAAATTACGCTGCTGTCGAGACTGCGACCAAGATTTTGGCTGGCATGTTAATCGCGTCAACCTTCCTTGTGTTTTTTGTTACTCCCGTTGGTGGCGACGCACTTAGTCATTTTGTCATTTTTGAGACACCGGCTGGCTCGTGGCTCATTATTGCCGCTTTTCTGGGATTACTGCCGACCGGAATTGACGTGTCATTACAAGCCTCGGAATGGGGAAAGGCGAAGAAGATCGGCATGGGTCGTGTCAGGCCAAGTCTGGAAAAAGCTGGACTGGCACCGACTTTCGATCCGTTCAACGGTTCGAAGGCTGACCTAGCGATCGATACTTCAAGAATTCCAGGATTCGGGGTCGAGTACTGCCGACGGTGGTTTAGGATAGGTTTGTGGGATTTTAGGTTTGGTCATATCATTTCGTTTTTTCTTGCCTGCATTTTTCTTCTCCTAGCAGCTGTCTGGATGTATCCGAACGAAGTTGAGGGCCGGGCTGTTATGGGTGAGATTGCTAGAATTTTTACCGATAGTCTTGGCCAAAAGATGATGCTCGTTTTTCTCCTCGGAGCATTTGCTGCGACTTTCTCAACTGCGTTCAACTACTTTGATGGGTGGCCGCGGATTGTTGGGGCTTGTTGCCGCAACATGTTTCGCTCGACGGCATCTCTACAAGGTATCGCGCGTGAAGATCTGACCGACGCCCATCGTCGGCATTGGTATTCCGAGTACAACATCTACCGATTGACGATGTTATTCTCACTCGTTTCATCGGTAGCTATTATTTATGGTATGCCACAACCGGTTTACTTAGTGTTGGTAGCATCAGCGCTGGCTTTATTTGTCGCGCCGGTCATTTATTTCCTGAATCTGTACTATTGCCTAACCGTTATTCCAAAGACGGACAAACACTTCTATCCGTCAAAGCTCGAGACGGCATTCAGTTGGCTGAGTCTCATTGGCTTTTGTGTTCTTACCGCCATTGTCATTTTGGCACGTGTGTTCAAAGTTGAGCTGTTTGGCGTGTAGCAGCTAATCATGAAGGATTAAGGAGAACTGTTATGCACAGTCGTTCTTGGTCAGTGGTGGCGATGCTAGTTTTACTAGTAAACTCAGCTCCTGCCTCGGCACAGTCTGAGGATCAACTTGAGGCACTCAAGCAAGAGGCTGTGAGAGAGGTCGAGAGTCTACGGAAGTTTACTCAACAGGCGGTCGACCAGATTTTTAGTTTCGGTGAGTTGGGCTTTCAAGAGTTTGAAACATCGAGCTATGTGACAGGTATCCTGCGTGACAATGGATTTGAGGTCGAGCAGGGTGTGGCAGAAATGCCTACGGCGTGGATTGCAACTTGGGGATCAGGCAAGCCAATCATTGGGTTCGGGAGTGACATTGATGGCATTCCCAAAGCATCGCAGAAGCCAGGCGTGGCGTATCACGATCCCATCATCGAGGGTGCACCAGGTCACGGCGAGGGGCATAATTCTGGTCAGGCCGTTAACGTCACGGCCGCGCTTGTGCTCAAGAAGCTCATGGAGCGCGAAGGTATCCCAGGCACGATTATGCTGTGGCCGGGTGTAGCGGAAGAGCAGTTAGGGTCGAAGGCTTACTTCGTCCGGGGTGGACTGTTCCAGGATGTTGACATCATGATTTTCACTCACGTTGGCAGCAATATGGGCGTGAGTTGGGGTGAGGGAAGCGGGAATGGCCTTGTGTCAGTAGAGTACACGTTCTACGGCGAGTCGGCGCATTCGGCAGGAGGACCGTGGTCTGGCCGGAGTGCATTGGATGCAGTTGAGCTTATGAATGCAGCCATGAATTATCGCCGAGAACACCTCAGATTATCGCAACGTACACACTATGTGATTACTGATGGCGGCGACCAGCCGAATGTTGTGCCATCGCGTGCCTCCGTTTGGTACTACTTCCGTGAGCTCGACTACGACCACATTAAAGAGTTATTCGAGATTGGAAATACAGCGGCGGAGTCGGCAGCCAAGATGACCAATACTGAGGTGGAATGGCGCATTCTTGGGTCGGCTTGGCCACGCCACTTCAACAAGGTAATTGCTGAAACGATGTACGAGAACATTAAGACGATTGGTCTTCCCGAGTGGAGCGACGCGGATCAGGAGCTCGCCAAGGCGCTCCAGAAGGAGTTGAGCGCTGATCCTATCGGCTTGGCAACTGAGCTGAGTGCGTTGGGTGAGCCGCCAACTGGTGTGCGTACCGGTGGGGGCTCGGATGATATCGGTGACATCTCGTGGAACGTCCCGACGGTCACGCTACGATTTCCATCGAATTTTCGAACAGGTGGCGGTGGTCATCATTGGTCGAGCGCCGTTGCAATGGCGACGCCGATCGCGCACAAGGGTGCAACGGCTGGTGCGAAGGTTATGGCAATGACGGCATTGGATTTCTTGTTGCAGCCTCAGAAGCTGGAGGCATCATGGGCCTACTTTAACGACGTTCAAACAAAAGGCCAAGAGTACGTTTCATTTATTAGCGCTGACGACCGCCCAGCCATTCACCTAAATGAAGGGATTATGGAGGAATTTCGTGAAGAGATGCGAAATTACTACTTTGATCCTACGCGGTACGATACGTACCTTGAGCAACTCGGCATTGAGTATCCGACTGTGAGAGATCCTTCTTAAACGTGGTAGTGCGGATCTCGTTCGGCACGATTGAAGTCACAACCATCAGGAGAGTCACATGAAGATCGGGATCGATCCTCGGCGATGTTGGTTTGGAGGACCCAAGTGCGTCACAGCATTCATTTTACTGGTGTCTATATTGCTTCAGCCTCACGCGGTGTGGGCCCAGGTCGATCCATCAGAAGCCTACTTACTACCTCCTGCGTCTGTTCAAGAACTATTCGAGCGAGACAAGAATCTCACCAAGCTTGATCAGTTAAGTCCAGACGGCCTGCACTTTCTGATTCCGCTATCTAATGAATTGTCGAGTCTCAGGTTGCTGTCGAGACGGACCCTTCGTCTGGGGATGTTAGAGATCATGCCTGAAGTGGATCGTGAATGGCGACTGGCCACCTATGGTGTCAAGGGGTACAACATCTACTCGCTAACGGACCGACGGCAGTGGTCAATAGATTTGCCTGAAGGAATCTTTGTTAGTGATGCCATCTGGTCACCAGACGGGAGCCGACTTGCGTTTCTTGCACACCTAGCGGATGGCACGGAGGTCTGGACGGCGGATGTAACCAGTGGTGCGACCGAACCGCTGAGTGATGCGCGGGTGATGGCAACGTTAGCGGCGCGGGCAAGGTTCGGCAGTGCTGACGTGCCGTCACGAATGCTGCAGTGGATGCCGGATGGTTCGATTCTAGCCTTACTTGTGCCTGATAATCGTGGTTTAGAACCAAAGGTTAATTCAGTACCGACGGGTCCTGTCATTCGTCGAACGCGTGAGAAAGCAACGCCGACTCCAACTCTTCCGTTCTTGCTACGAACTGAACACGACGCGGACTTATTCCGCTACTACACAACAGCACAATTGGCTCGCCTATCTTCCGACCAGGCTCCACAGCTAATCGGTGAGCCAGGTATGTATCTCTCCATCTCTGTATCGCCAGACGGCAGGCACATTCTTTGTGAGCAACTTGTCGAGCCATTCTCGTACATCGTGGGCTATACCAGTTTCGGCCGAGATCTGAAAGTGCTGGATGTGGATGGCAAGATGGTGTCAATGATTAGACAGGTGCCTCTGCATGAACCAGCAGGTCGGGACAATCGGCCGGATGCTGACCTACCTAGAGAGGTTACTTGGAGGCCTAATGGCCGAGGTTTGTCTTGGCTCGACCGCGCACCAAATCATACCGGCGAGGAGGATGAAATAACTGACCCTGAGTCGCAAAATCGTGTAATGACAGTAGAGGCTCCGTTCGTCGTGGCGGACGCGCAGGTGCTCGCCGAGACCGAAGGGCGTTTCAACGATCTTCGGTTCAGTACTGATGGCAGTAAGTTCTTTTTAGAGGATCTGAAGGAGGGTGAACGTAGGATTCTTGCGTATAATCTTTCGACTGGATCCCCAGTTGAAACGGAATTGACACGTTATGATCCAAATAATGTCATTGCACTGCCTGGTGAGTTACTGACGCGCCAGGACGTAAATGGAATCACGAGTACTGTGACATCCAGTGACGGCACATCTGTGTATTTGCGAGGTTCAGGCTTTCGTGACCAGTTTACGCCCCAGCCTTTCATTGATCGCGTGGACATTGCGACTGGTGACACCACACGTATTTTTGAGGGTACAGATAACGCCTTCGATCAACCTCTAGTTGTGCTCGACAACGATCTAAAGCGGATGATCGTTAGTCGAGAAATGAGTTCAGTAGTGCCAGACAGCTATCTGTGGACTGTAGACGGCACTTGGGAGAATTTGACTCGGAATATTGATCCTTATCCTGAACTGTCTTCGGTGCAGCGGATCGATTTTGACTTCACTCGTCGGGATGGACTAACAGTCCAAGGCCGACTCTCGCTACCCACTGATTACCGTGCGGGTGAGCGAGTTCCGGCGGTCTTTTGGACTTATCCGAGGGAATACGAATCAGCCGAGGAATATGGCCGTGCAGCAATTCGCGCTCGTAATCGGAATGCTTTTACAACGCTCAGTTTTCTCCGTTGGTCGGACATCTGGTTGACCCAAGGCTACGCAGTGGTGTATCCCGACATTCCGATTGTTATGCCTGACGGCCGCTACAACGACCATTTCGTCTCGGACATGACCGAAACAATGTACGCTGCTATTAGGAAAGTCGACGAAATGGGTTACGTCGATATCGATCGTCTCGGTCATGGTGGGCACAGTTACGGGGCGTTCACAACAGCCAACATGCTCGCACACACCCCGTTCTTTAAAGCCGGGATCGCTGGTGATGGTGCCTATAACCGCACCTTGACTCCGATGAGTTTCCAGGGGGAGCGACGATTTATCTGGGATGCTCCGACGACCTACTTGGAGATTTCCCCGTTTTTCTATGCAGACCAGATCCACTCACCGTTACTCATGTATCACGGGGAACAAGACAACAACTCGGGGACATTTCTTATCCAATCGGAACGGATGATGCAAGCCTTGACCGGCCTTGGGAAAACAGCAGCCTTGTACGTTTATCCATTTGAGTCCCATGGCCCACGTGCGAAAGAAAACTACCTAGACCTTTGGGCAAGATGGATCGATTGGTTTGACACTTACGTCAAGTAACAATCCGTCAGCGCTGTCAGAAACATAATGATTGATTACCTGAGTAAGTAAGGTCCTGTTACTTAACCCTAGTGGTTACCCGACGGCGACGATCGGTGAATTCAGGTGCGTCTCTTAAACATTTACCAAGAATACCGAAAGAAGTAAGTAAGGCGCGGAGGCCAGAGCGTCGGATTTTCACTTGTGGACCGTCTTCCACTTGGTATCCATCGCCCTCGACGACTGTTTGATCCCATTTATCAAACAAGCGACTCCAATTACTGGTTAAGACGTTTTGCATTGCCGAACGTCCTTTCAGTGGATACCAAAAGCTATCGTGGTAGAGCACGCTGGCAAGATAGGCCCATGGCGCGAGTATGGTTTTCAGTGACCATTCAAGGGGTCTGCGAAGCGGTCCCCAGTAGATCTTGTGCTGCATTCGTGACGCGAATGTCATGCGCTGAAAGGGTCCAACAAAATTCCAATTTTCTTTTGCTGCAGCATGGTCTCCTAGGATCGTGATCTCACGAGGGTCTCCACAGCCTAAGCCCGCATCATGCGCGAGGCGGATGTATTTAATTGATAAAGGATCAAATCCCATCAATTTTGCCGAAACCGCATCAATGGCTACTTGATCACTGCTAGCGAGAAGAACATTCTTAACATGTGGCGTCATGCAGCGTGGCCCTGGTCCATCTCCAGCAAATGTTCCGTCCATTACGGCAAATACACCGCGATGAATCCGTTTTTGGATCATGAGGAGATCGACAAGCGTTTCATGAATGACGGGATGGGTCCAATGGCGACGGTCGTTTAGGAGGCCACCGAACGCATTCTTCATTGCGCCTGTTGTGGTGGTGAAGACATGTGTTTTAACTGTTGGCAGATGAATAATGTTTTCTCCGAGGAACCGCTTCGGTATAAGAAAGCCTTTTGGGTAAACATCATTCAAGCAAATAAATCGAGTTGCCAGGTCTCCCACTGCATCTCTAATGTTGATCCACTCTTCTCCTTCGTATAGGTGCACATTCCGTAGGCCGTGTGATTCCACGACATTGAGCTGCTTGTTCTCTCGTTCACCAAGATGTGCATCGATGACAACTGTGCGATTGTGACAGGCGTGGATGAGTGACGGATCATACCCATCACGTTTCATTGCTCGTACGACTCCGTCTAATTGCCAGGGGGTTGTTGAACTTCCCGGAAAGAAAAAATGCCACGAAATATTGACCTTGAGTGCGGTGTCCACAGAGCGATCAATGACATTTTGATAATCAGCGAGGTTGAGCAACTCGTGATAATCGCTTAGAACAGTGGAAGGCTGAGTCTTAAGAACGGCAACTGTTGCGCGGGACATTTCCTTCAGTGTACCGCGCCATGGCCTATGACGCTACCATTGATGAGTTTGCAAGTTAGTGTCGGTATAGCAATGAGGAGATGTTAAACAAAAAAAGCGGCGATACGCGCTCGCCGCTTTTTTTGTGTTTGAAGCCTAGTGAAAGCTATACGTTTATTGCGAATCCACTCAAAACCTCATCGTCGAGAGACGTCAGAATCATGTCTGGCGTGATCGGGATTCGCTTGAAGTAGTCGTCGCCGATCGCATCGGCAATTGCCGACAAGATGGCACCTGCTGACGCACCCACGGGAGGTTCACCGATTCCTTTAGCACCCACCGGTGTTTGTGGATCAGGAATGTCAACGGCACCCCACGTCATCTTATTGGGGATGTCTAGGATCGTTGGTGGTTTTTGTGAGTAGAAACGTTTAGCGACCGGCAGTCCCCAATGCTGGTCATAAACCCACTTCTGACTACGTGCATGACCGAGACCCTGTACGACGCCACCTAAGATTTGACCGCCCAAGCTTCGTGGATTAATGATTACGCCGCAGTCGGCAGTCGCAGTGAAATCTACGAGTTCGATATGACCGGTTTCAATGTCTACGGCAACTTCAGCAAAGCCTATGACGTAGGTAAGTGTGTCTCCATCGCGCCCGAACTCGTCTCGGGCAACTCCCATTAGACCAAGACCGGCGAGTGCAGTCGCTGATTTCACCGTCCATGGATTGATACTCTCTGGCAGCTCGTGCCCGTCGTAGCGTCCGCCCAGCTCCACAGCACGCTGCGCTGCACCTGCAAATGTCAGATAGCGCGACCGGTTTGAGCGATGATAGACTCGCTCGCCGCCGACCTCATACGATTCCGGCGAACCCCCCAAGTCACGCGCTGCGATTTCCTGCAGCTTGCGCTTTGCGTCCAAGCCGGCCGCCCAGTTCGCTCGGGTGTGGGCGTGGGTTGTTTGGCTACCGCCTTGACCAGAACTCCAGGGCAAGTTTTTACCGGTATTCCCCCAAGTGACTTCAACTTTTTCCCATGGAAAATCGAGCACCTCGGCTGCTGCTCGTACCGTATCGAATACTGAGTGGGTACCAAGATTGCCGATACCAGAGTGTGCGTACAGTTTCCCGTCCGGCCTGATTGTAAAGAGGCCATCGTAGCCGATACTGCCACCTACATATGGACTCAATGCCACTCCTACGCCGGTTACCTTACTGCCGACACGCTGCCCACTGCGTGCTTTTCGTTCGTCCCACTTAAACAGGTCCTTACCCAGGTCGAGCGCTTCACTCACGAAGGCACTCGTTGCATGGCGCCGCACTCCTTCTGCGTTTGGTGGTCCATACTCTGCTGCGCCAGAGGGGCCATTGATGCGTCGCATTTCGACTTGGTCGATACCGAGTTGACGAGCTGCTTTTGAAACAATTGGTTCAAGCATTGCCACAATTTGGACGCCACCAGGGCCTCGCTGTGAGGTGTGGGGCGGCATGTTGGTTAGCACGCTGATACCTCGGAACCGCATGCTGTCAGGCTGATGCATGAGCGTTGACATGCGTCCACCACTCAAGAAGTCTCCTTGGCGGTTGTATGGGCCATTGTTCTGGATAAGGTACAGGTCGATCCCCGTTATTCGACCATCACTCCGGAAACCCATCTTGACGCGCCCCTGCCAACCTGGTCGGGCACGTCCGATGTAGTTCTCTTCCTGCCTGTTTATCCGCATCATTACCGGACGACCAATTTTCTTGGAAAGCAAGCCAGGAATTGCTTCAAAGATCGACCCAGGGATCTTGCTGCCGAATCCACCACCGCAATACTCGCCAATGAAAACTAAATTTTCAGGTTCTATGCCAATCCAATTTGCCGCCGGAGCATGGCTACGTACGACGCTTTGCGTTGACGCGAAGAGGTAACATTTTCCATTTTCCCAATACGCCATGGCCGTTCGTGTTTCAAGTGGCTGGTGGGATGAAGATTGCTGAACAACTGTTTCGTCTAAGACCAGGTCAGCTTCTGCCAAAGCTGTGTCAATGTCACCGAAGCTCCACTCTTCCCCAGGTTCACCCATGGGCAGACGTCCGGTTGCTTCTTCCGCAAAGTCATCAGCGGTCCACTTAATTGTTTGGACTTCACGCCCAACGTAGGCATTTCCATCAAGGCGTGCGTTGGAGCTTCCTGGGCGCAAGCTTTCGAGAGGATCGACCGCGAAGGGTAGAGGTTCGTAATCGACCTCGATCTTCTCGACCGCATTGGCGGCTGTTGTTTCGTCAATTGCTGCGACGGCAAGGATTGGTTGACCTTCATATAAGGGCTCTGTGGAGTTCAGTGCGCGTTCTTGAATACCGTCACTATCTATTGGTGGAAGGTCGTCTTCGGTTAGAATTCCGAGCACTCCGTCCATAGCTTCAGCTGCACTTGTGTCGATGCGCGTGATTCGGGCATGCGGCATTGGACTGAGCAGGAGTTTGGCAAATACCATGCCCTCAGCGCGAAAATCTTCGGCATATTTTGCCTGGCCAGTCACTTTGGCTACAAGGTCTGGTGTTGTGTAGTCTTTCCCAAGGATTTTATGGTGAGCCACGTCAAACCTCCACAGTTTTGCAATGTATAGACGATGGAAGCTTAGCATGGAAGCGATCACAAATTCACGAGGAATTCGTAGATGTTTTCGCCTTTCTTTTCGCTGTTTTTGCGCCCAGCGGGGAGTTTATACTGCAGTTGCGACAACGCCTTAAAATTGGAGCCAAAATTCATGTCTAAATCGAAATCCATTGACCGCCGGGTGGTATTAAAGACCTTGGGTGCCTCTGCGGCCGCGCAAGTTCTAGCTGGGCAGACTTCCGGTTCTGTGTTGGCGGCGGGTGGCCACCACCCGCGGGTACCGTTGGAGGAGGGGCAAGTCTGGCAACCGAAATTTTTTACCGTGGCTGAGAACGAGACTGTGACTGTTCTTTCAGAACTGATAATTCCAGAGACTGATACTCCGGGTGCCCGTGCTGCCAACGTCAATCAGTACATTGATTTTATTCTTGCGAACGATAAAAAAAATGAGGGCTTCGATCCATGGACTTGGATGAATAAGAAGCCAATCCAACGTGACGGTTTTCGTCGTGGTTTGAAATTGCTGGATCGCCTGAGTTCGGAGAGGTTTGGGCGGCGGTTTGTTGAAACTGATGCAGTGTCGCAGGTTGAGTTCCTCACCGAACTGGCTGCACCAGATGCTGCGTCATCGATACCTCAGGAAGCAATCGACTTTTTCACTGAGTTTCGGGGGCTCACGATCGAAGGGTATTACGGTTCAGAAATTGGGATGTTTGAGGAATTGGATTTTCAAGGTAACACGGTGATGAGTGAGTTCGAGGGATGTAACCACGCGGAGCATTTGAACTGGGATCCTCAAGTATCACGAAACCGAAATGAGGAACAGTAATGGAGATACTTCGGCAACCAGAAGAGCATGACGTCATCGTTATTGGCAGTGGAGCCTCAGGTGGTATGGCCGCATACAACCTAACCAGCAAGGGTGTGAAGGTTCTGATGCTGGATGCAGGTGATGTGTTCGATGTTGAAAAATTTTGGACGCATGTTTTGCCCTACCAAAGAGTAGAACGTTTGCGGAGGGGAGACCGCGAACCTCAATTTTATCTGGATCCAAAAGAACAACCGTACCTCGTTCCTGACGACAAGCCATTCCTTCTAATTCGTGTTTGGGGTCGTGGTGGGAAGACCAATGTGTGGGGTCGTGTGAGTCTTCGTATGTCCGATCTGGATTTTGGAGCCGCCGACCGCGATGGTTTTGGTATTTCTTGGCCGATTCGTTATGCGGACTTGGCGCCGTACTACGATCGTGTCGATCAACTAATCGGTGTGTGTGGTGGTGACGATGATTCCGAAGTCTTACCTGGAAGCCGGTACCATATGCCACCGGCACCACCTCGGTGCGGGGAAGTTTTCATGAGGACTGCTGCGGCGAGTCTCGATATTCCGGCCGTGGCAGGTCGCAAGGCAAATCTAACTCGCGACCACCGTGGTTTTCGTGCGTGCCATTATTGCGGGACGTGCGGAAAAGGCTGCCGTACAGCATCACGTTTTTCGTCGGCAGAACATTTGATTCCATTTGCACTCGAAACCGGAAACCTTGAGATCGTCTCGAATGCAGTGGTCGCTCGCATTCTGACTGATGATTCTGGGCGAGCCAGCGGTGTGCAGTACTTCGATCGTCACACTGGTAACGAGCGACAAGTAAATGCGCGGGTTGTTGTCGTTGGAGCCTCCTGTATGGATTCCACGCGCATTTTGCTTAATTCAAAATCCAGAACCTATCCGACTGGCCTCGGTAATAGTTCGGATATGTTGGGGCGAAATTTTTCTGAGCAGATCATGGCGCACGTCAGCGGGTTCCTGCCAGAGCTGTTTGGTCAGAAATACACTAATGATGATGGACTTGGGGGTGAGCACATTTATATTCCCAGGTTCAACCACCGTCAAAACGATTTGGATTACCTGCGTGGATTTGGGATTCAGATGTGGAACACGGGCTGTCAACAGACCGGAATGGCAGCAGCTGATCACATTTCGGGTTTTGGTGCCTCGTTTAAGATGGAAGTCAAAAAACGCTACCCAGCGCTCGTGTCATTGCACCCGTTTGGTGAGGTGCTATCCAGACCGGAGAATCGCGTAACCGTAGACGAGAACCGCCCGGACCGTTACGGCGTGCCCTTGATGAAAATTTCAGTTTCGTATGGGGACAATGAACGCAAGATGCTGAACCATATGTACGACACGTGCGAGGAAATTCTGCACGCGGCGCACGCCGAGGTGCCATCAATCCCACGCGGCCAGCATGACACACCTGGATCGGCGATTCACGAACACAGTACGTGTCGCATGGGTGTTGACCCTAAAATGTCAGTGCTTAATGGGTTTAATCAAATGCACGATGTTGACAATGTTTTTGTGGTGGATGGTTCATCCTTTACCTCAGCTTCAGAGAAGAACCCCACGTTGACCATCCTTGCGTTGGCTTGGCGCGCAACTGACTATCTGGCAGAAGAACTACGAGCAGGGAATCTTTAATCTTGTAATTCCAGTACAGGTTGATCACAGTTCCCGGATCCAGATATTTCTGTAAGACACTGGGTTGCTATGATCTTGTAACAGGAGTGGTGCTTTTGGTGGGTGCGCTTCGTAAGTAGGGTCACCGATGAAGACTGACGAGCCCTTGATGGGCACGTGATTCTGAATGAGTACACCATTGTGCAACACGGTTAATCTCGCCGGTGCGGTAACTCCACCTGCATCGTTAAACCGCGGTGCTAAAAAGATAATATCGTACACCTGCCATTCACCAGGTTCGCGAGAAGCGTTTACTAGCGGGCTAAATTGCTTATACACGCTACCTGCTTGTCCATTTGAGTAAGTGCGGTTATTGAAAGAATCGAGCACTTGGATTTCGTACCGACTCATAAGGTAAACGCCACTGTTTCCACGATCTTGACCATCCCCAGTGATCTCAGTAGGGGTTCGCCATTCGATATGCAACTGAACGTCACCAAATGCCTCTTTTGTTTTGATATCGCCTGTTCCACCGGTGACTGTAAGAATGCCATCATCCACGTTCCACATCGCCTTATTGTCGAGTCCGGTCCAAGCTGAAAGATCAGTTCCATTAAAGAGTTGGATAGCGTCCGAAGGAGCACTAGTCCAATCGCCTGGCGTGATTACTGCTGGACTGGGTTCCCAGACCTCAGTCAAGGTTGGATCACCTTGGTTTTGCGTTGAGATTAAGGTGACGGTGGCAAAGAGGGACAAAGTAAAAGCGATTAGCGTGAAACGTTTTGTCATGGCGTAATCTTTTCTGTAAAGGGGACCAGTGCTAACTGGTGAAGTTTAATAAAGGTTTTTGAAACTTACATCAGTTTGTTTCTTGAAGGACCCTGGCATATTGTATTCCAAGAGAATATAAGTGATTTATAAGTAATTTAGTTGAATGAAGTTAAATTCTTAAACAAATCGCGACTAGAGTGAGATGGATAGCACCGCGCTGAAACTTGAGCCTCTTGAGGACAATGAAGTTCTAAAGAATCGCATATACCTTCGATTGAAAGAGGCTATTTGCTCAGTCAACATTTATGCTGGTGATAAGGAGCCTCGACTTGACGAGCGGCAGCTCGGGGAAGCATTAGGAGTTAGTCGCACACCCATTCGAGAAGCCTTAGCCCGTTTGGAACAGGAAGAATTCATTCGGACGGTCCCCCGAAAAGGCGTGTTCATCGTTAGAAAAACAAAGGCGGAAATCCTTGAAATGATTACCGTGTGGGCTGCACTCGAAAGCATGGCTGCACGATTAATCACTAAGAATGCAAGCAATGACGAAATATCAACATTGCGCAAGATGTTTGCAACGTTCGATGGTGGCCAATTAATGGCGAGAATTGATGAGTATTCATTGACGAACATTTCATTCCATCAAGCGTTGCTTCAATTAAGTCATTGCAAATTGCTCAACGGGATCGCTGAGAATCTGTTCATCCACATGCGATCGATTCGTATGCAGACCATCGGCGATCGTGATCGGGTGAATCAATCCATTATCGATCACATGCACATCATCGAGGCGCTTGAAAGCCGAAAGACTGAAATCGCTGAGCGTCTTGTACGCGAGCACAGCCTTAACTTGGCTAAGCATGTTGAACAGCATGTTAGTTACCTGACATAGAAAGTGAAAATTAGAAACTGGAACGGAGAACTGATATGACGCTTGCTGAAACCAAACAGAAGCCAGGCTCGACTGAAGTGGCATCAGAACAAATTTCGGGTGGACATCTCGTGGCGAAGGCGCTCAAAGCCGAAGGAGTCGAGGTCATCTTTACGTTATGCGGTGGTCACATCATCGATATTTACGACGGTTGTCTCGATGAAGGCATTGATATTATTGACGTTCGTCATGAGCAGGTTGCTGCGCATGCGGCTGATGGGTACTCTCGGCAGACGGGAAAACCGGGTTGTGCTGTAGTGACGGCTGGACCGGGAACCACAGATGCAATTACGGGCATCGCCAATGCTTTTAGAGCTGAAAGCCCCATGTTGTTGATTGGTGGGCAAGGAGCATTGACGCAACACAAGATGGGGTCGCTCCAAGATTTACCACATGTTGATATTCTTTCGCCGATCACGAAGTTTGCCGCAACGGTACCGTCTACTGAGCGTGTCGCTGACATGGTCTCCATGGCGTTTCGCGAATGTTTTAACGGTGCACCAGGTCCTTCCTTTTTAGAGATTCCTCGAGATGTTCTCGATCGTAAGGTGGATTTGAAGAATGCACGCATTCCGAAGGCTGGTCACTACCGAGCATCGACGAAGATGCTTGCTGACACTGATGATATTCAACGCTTGGCCGATCTTCTTGTGCAAGCTGAACGGCCATGTGTTTTATTTGGTTCTCAAACTTGGACAAGTCGGGCCGCTGATGAAGCAAAAGAATTCGCACGTACGCTGAATATTCCAGCCTACATGAATGGTTCAGGGCGTGGCACGTTTCCCCCTGGCGACCCACATCACTTTCATCGAACTCGTCGGATGGCCTTCGAAAAATCCGATGTTATCGTGATCGTTGGCACACCTTTCGATTTTCGAATGGGATACGGCCGTCGGCTACGTAATGATGCAACGGTTGTCCAAATTGACTTGGATTATCGAACGGTCGGAAAGAATCGAGATATTGCTTTCGGTCTAGTTGGGGATATTGGGCGCGTTCTTGCAGCAGTGCTAGCGGCCACTACCGGGACAGTCGACAACGGCGCTAAACGCCGTCAAGGGTGGCTAGACGAGCTACGTGAAGCCGAGCACGTTGCTTATGAAAAGCTTATACCTTCGTTCAAGTCCGACAACGTTCCGATAAACCCTTATCGTGTTGCTTACGAATTAAATGAGTTTTTGACCGAGGACACCATCTACATTGGTGACGGAGGTGATGTGGTAACGATAACTGCGCAGGCTGTTCAGCCGAGGCAGCCAGGACACTGGATGGACCCAGGACCACTCGGAACCTTAGGCGTTGGAGTCCCGTTTGCCATGGCGGCGAAATATGCTCATCCCGAGAAGGAAGTTCTTTGTTATTTCGGTGACGGAGCATTTACTCTGACTGGTTGGGATTTGGAAACCTGCCAACGGTTTAAGCTTCCAATCCTTGGAGTTATTGGCAACAACTCGGCTATGAACCAAATTCGCTGTGGCCAAATTAACAAGTACGGTGCTGAGCGTGGCAACGTGGGTAATCTTTTGGGTGATGTTGATTTCGAAAAGTTTGCCGAAATGCTTGGTGGTCACGGTGAAGTGGTGCGTGAGCCAGATCAAATAAGGCCGGCACTTGACCGAGCCCGTGAAGCCGTCAAATCAGGAACCTCAGCGCTTGTTAATATCTGGGTCGACCGTGAGGAGTGGGCACCAGGGACTCGTAACCAGACGATGTACAAATAGGTGAATCAGACTATGAGTAAAGCACTGGAAGGACTTCGTATTCTGGATATGACCCATGTCCAGTTAGGGCCATCGGCCACGCAACTTCTGGCGTGGCTCGGTGCTGACGTAATCAAGGTGGAGTTGCCCGGACGTGGTGACATTACTCGCACGCAGTTGCGCGATGTTCCAGATGTCGACAGCCTCTACTTTACGATGCTCAACTGTAATAAGCGAAGCATCACCCTTAACACAAAGACTGATCGGGGCAAGGAAATATTTCGTAAACTTATCGCTGTTTCAGACGTCCTTGTAGAAAATTTTGCACCGGGTGCCCTCGACCGACAAGGTTTCACTTGGGAGACGATTCGTGCAATCAATCCTCGAATTATTTATGCGTCAGGTAAGGGGTTTGGGACCGGCCCATATATCGATTGCAAGGCCTATGAGACGGTTGCACAAGCGATGGGTGGGTCGATGAGCACGACTGGTTTGGCAGATGGAGTCCCTACAAGCACAGGTGCACAGATTGGAGATTCAGGAACGGGGATACATTTAGTAGCCGCACTGCTCGCAGCAGTCATTCAGCGAGAAAAAACTGGTCGTGGCCAACGTGTCGAAGTTGCGATGCAGGATTGTGTGATGAATTTGTGCCGAGTCAAAATGCGTGACCAACAGCGTTTGCAGCACGGACCACTCAAGGAGTATCCCAATAAGGAATTCGGTGACACCGTGCCGCGATCTGGAAATGCGTCTGGTGGCGGACAACCTGGTAACGCGTTGAAATGTAAGGGTGGAGGCCAAAATGACTACATCTACGTCATTATTCAGCCACCAGGGTGGAAGCCGCTAATGAACCTGGTGGGTCGCCAGGAACTCATCGCCGATTTAGCTTACGCCACGCCCGAAGCGCGACTGTCGCATCTCGACGAGTGTTTTGGCATTATCGAGGAGTGGACGCAGAAACACGACAAGCTCGACGTAATGAAGACGCTCAATAAGCTAAATGTACCATGTGGGCCAATTATGAGTCTTAAGGAACTGATGGAAGATAGTTCTCTTGTCTCACGAGGTATGGTTGTTGATGTTGAGCACCCACAGCGTGGCACGTTTCGAACGGTAGGATGTCCGTTGCACTTGTCGGATTCACCTGTAGAGGTGAAGACTTCACCAGGCCTCGGTGAACATACCGACGAAATTCTTGAGGAGGTCGTTGGCTATGGTGGTGCAGAGATTGCTAAGGCCCGTGAAGAGGGCGCCATTTAATTGCATGATAGTTCATAGGATGCGAGGACGTACACATGAGTCATGATCGAGTAGCAGTTCAAGCGGTATTAGACGCCGCGCGCGCGGCTGGGCGGGCGTCATTAACTTCAAGCGAAAGTAAGCAGGTCTCGGATGCTTACGGCATCTCGATTCCACAAGAAGGTCTGGCCACGTCGAGTGATGAAGCAGCGACCTTGGCAGAAGAAATTGGCTATCCAGTGGTTCTCAAAGTCAGCTCAAAGGACATTTTGCACAAGACTGAGGCAGGCGGAGTTTTGGTGAATCTCACCACGGCTGCGGATGTGTCCAAGGGCTACGACACGATTATAGAGAACGCACGGGCGTACAAGTCGGATGCCGAGATTGCAGGAGTTCAGGTACAGCAAATGCTGCCACCCGGGCAGGAAGTTATTGTTGGAGCGGTCACTGATCCCAGTTTTGGCAAGCTAGTTGCGTTTGGACTCGGAGGCATCCTAGTTGAGGTGCTAAAGGATGTAACTTTTCGCTTAGCGCCAGCAAGTCACTCGGACGCACTCTCAATGATCGATGGAATAAAGGCTGCCGAGGTATTGCGGGGCGTTCGTGGCGCTGACCCAGTGAATCGGGATGCATTGGCGACACTCATCGAAAATGTTTCGGCATTGATCGGGGATTTTCCAGAGATTTATGAATTAGACCTAAATCCGGTCCTGGCCACGAGCGAATCAGTAACGGCAGTCGATGTGAGAATTCTCTTGGCACAGGAAACCCCCGAACCTCGTCCGCGTCCTTCACAGCAGGAAATTTTGGCGTCGATGGTCAGGATTATGAAGCCGAAAGCGGTTGCAGTGATTGGTGCCTCCGCGGAAGATGGCAAGATTGGTAATTCTGTGATGAAAAACCTGATTAATGGTGGCTACGCAGGTGAAATCTATCCAATTAACCCGAAAGCCTCAGAAGTCATGGGCCACGCCTGCTTCAAGAGTGTAAAAGACATTCCTGGAGAAGTTGACATTGCGGTATTTGCGATTCCGGCGAAATTCGTTGCTGGTGCACTTGAGGAAGTTGGGCAAAAAGGAATTGCTGGCGCAGTGATGATTCCCTCGGGATTTGCCGAAGTTGGAGAACACGAACTTCAACGTCAAATGGTTGAAGTTGCACGGAAGCATAACGTGCGGGTCATGGGCCCGAATATTTACGGGTTCTACTACACGCCGTCGAATCTCTGTGCGACTTTCTGCACGCCGTACGACGTTAAAGGGCACGCGGCTTTGTCGTCACAGAGCGGTGGTGTGGGTATGGCGATCATTGGTTTCAGTCGATCGGCGAAGATGGGAGTTTCTGCCATTGTTGGCCTTGGGAATAAATCAGATATCGATGAGGACGATCTCCTGACGTACTTTGAGCAGGATGAAAATACGCAGGTGATTGCCATGCACGTCGAAGATCTAAAGGATGGTCGAGCTTTTGCTGAAGTTGCCCAGCGTGTGTCAAAAAAGAAACCGGTAATTGTTTTAAAAGCTGGACGAACGGCCCTCGGAGCTCGTGCGGCCGCGTCACATACGGGTGCCCTCGCAGGGAATGATGCAGTGTACGAGGACGTATTGCGTCAGTCTGGTGTGATCCGAGCACGTACTCTGAATGACATGCTTCAATTCGCTCGTGGCTTACCTGTCTTGCCAACTCCAAAGGGTGAAAATATTGTCATTATCACCGGCGCGGGTGGCTCGGGGGTACTCCTGTCTGATGCGTGTATCGATAACGACCTACAGCTAATGGCCATGCCGCAGGATCTTGACGCAGCATTCCGGAAATTTATTCCACCATTTGGTGCAGCTGGTAATCCGGTTGACATTACTGGTGGGGAACCGCCAACAACCTACCGCAATACCATCAAACTCGGATTGGAAGATGAGCGGGTCCACGCCTTGATCTTGGGCTACTGGCACACCATCATCACTCCACCAATGGTGTTTGCCAAGTTAGCAGCAGAGGTTGTGGAGGAAGCCCGGGCGCAAGGCATTAACAAACCAATTGTCGCATCCTTAGTTGGCGACGTTGAGGTCGAGGAAGCTTCAGAGTATCTCTATGAGCATGGTATTCCTGCATATGCCTATACGACACAGTTGCCAGTTAATGTATTAGGGGCGAAGTATCGATGGGCAAGAGCCGCTGGCTTACTGTAAGGTGCCGGATTCTCCTAAGAGATTAGTAAAGAATCACGAATCAATAAAAAAGGCCGAGGCAAAGCCTCGGCCTTTTTTTGTAGCTAAGAGAGATAACCCAACTAAAGTGGTCGCGCTGGATTGATGAGCGTTCGCCACATGTGAGCGGACGGGCTATTATCGAACCCGAGTCCTTCCTTCGGCTGCTTAAACTGACGGCCGATGACATCAATGAATGGTTCTAATGAAACGGACACCGAACGATCGAAACCATATTCATCATTCATTGTGACGAGTCGGGATTCCATGTACCATTTGTGTTCCCGAGCGTACTTGTAATCGGCCTTGATGTAGTCGTCTGGCACATAGTCTTCACCAAAAATCCGATTGTAAAATTCAGGATACTCATAGCCCACGGCTGGGTCTGGGAAAAAACGCAATGCTTGGTGATATTTGACACCCCAACTCACACGTTCGTCCACATAGGGTGCAAATAGCGCATTACCCCAATAGCCGTGATCTGATCGGCACATCGCTTGCGACACATCATGTAGCAAACAGGCAAACACGGTCCGTTCAGGTTGACCCGTCTGCACTGCACGGGTTGCACTACGCATTACGTGTTGCGCAGGTGCGAACCGATACCGGAAGAAGTCCACGAGGGTCGGCTTCGCTGGCATTTCGGGCCACGGTTCTTCACGCGGTTGGAAGATGCGACCAGTGCCACGGGCCATACGAGGTCCTTCTGGAGCCTGCTGTCCACCACCACCTTGCTGATATCGTGGCGATCGGATTGGTGAAAGAGCACCAGTTTCACCAAACTCGTCAATGTACCAGTTATCCAATTCCGTCGACGCGAAGTGTTCAATTGCTTCAGCACGGTCTTCCGGCGACAATAACTCGGCAGCTGCCACACCGCCGACTGACGCCATGAATGCTCTGCGATCAACTTCCATAGCCTGCATCCCCCTGTATCAGGTTAATTTTTGTGCATAAGCGAATGGTTTCCAGCCACTATGCATTTCTTAATTCTTGAAGTTAGCCTTGGAAGCGGTATAAATCAACAGATTTTTTTAAGCGAGAAGGGATCAGCAGTAAAACTGCACCAGTCTTCCACGGTGATCAGTTTTCACGACAGACAATTATTAAGGGCTGAGGCGACGATTTTCACCGCTTCTTGCGCCTGCTGGTCTGAAATATCAAGGTGCATAATGGCACGGACATTATCAGGTCCGGTTGGTAACATATATAGGCCTTTTTCATAACAAGACTCGACCAACTGACTAGCCGAGAATGCAGTTACTCGGAATCGGACGATGTTGGTTTCAACTGTTGTGGGATCAATTTCAATACCGGGTAGTTGTACTATTCCCTCTGCGAACTCCTTGGCATGTCGATGGTCATCAGCAAGACGTGGTCGATGATGTTCGAGGGCGTATATTGCACCAGCAGCGATGATACCTGCCTGTCGGAAACCTCCGCCAAACATCGCTTTGAAGCGTCTCGCTCGAGCTATGAACTTTGCACTGCCAGCTAGTGCAGAACCCACTGGAGCTCCTAGTCCCTTGGAAAAGCAGACACTAACACTATCAAATGGGTTAGCGTATTCAGCTTCAGTTACACCTGAAACGATAGAGGCATGCCATAACCTGGCACCGTCCAAGTGCAAGGCCAGTCCCATTTCACGTGCAGTGTTCGTGACTTCTTCAATTCGTTTAATTGGCCAGACACTACCGCCTCCTGCGTTGTGAGTGTTTTCGATCCAGACGAGCTTCGTTGGCGACCCCAAAGTCTTTGGATTGAACTTGTGTGGGATAAAGATTGCTCGACGGACGTCGTCGCCTCCAAAGATACCCCGTTGGCTTGGTAGATATCGAAGCATCACTCCATTGATGGCCGCGGGTGCGCCGCTTTCTGCTTGAGACACATGAGCTTGTGAATCGGTCAAGACTTCGTCACCAGCTTCGGTATGAGTGCGAAGCGCTACTTGGTTAGTCATTGTTCCCGTTGGCATATAAATGGCGGCTTCCTTGCCAAGTAAGTCAGCTGTTCGACGCTCTAGAGCTAGGACTGTTGGGTCATCACCATATACATCGTCACCAACCTCGGCGCTGGCTATTGCTAGCCGCATTTCTGCTGTTGGCCGAGTCACGGTGTCGCTTCTGAGGTCGATCATGAATAGATTGTACTGCGATCGTATGATGCTTGCCATTAGCGGTAGCAATCTTGGACCTATTGCTTTATGTCAATTGTTAGGGTTTTCTAACAGTCGCTATAGCGTAGTCGGCGTGGGCTATGATGGATGTATATGTGTTTTGGTCGGCTGAATATCCTGAATACAAAGATGTAACTATCAGTAGAAGCCTATTAGAGAGTCAATATGACCGAAATTATGATTATCGGACTATGCCTGCTTATCAATGGTTTACTTTCGGCTACTGAGACGGCATTTGTTTCTGTTGGACGTCCGGAGTTAAGAGCCATGGCGGGCGCAGGCCATCTTAGAGCCGCTCGACTGCTTGCTCTACGAGAGCAACCGGAACGTACGTTGGCGGTTATTCAAATAGGGATCACTACGGTTGGCTTAATATCTGGTGCTGTAGGAGGCGTTGGCTCTCAGGAGACTCTGGGCCCATTACTCGTCAACCAAGTCGGCTTACATTCATCGTGGGCCGGTCCAATTTCGATCATCCTAGTCGTCGTGCCGCTTACTTATTTAACGGTCGTTCTTGGAGAACTCGCACCGAAGGCGTTTGCACTCAGGAACCCTCGTCGCATTGGTTTGAGTGGAGCACTTTGGTTACCAACCTTCGAGCGTGTTATTTCTCCGGCTGTCACGGTGCTTGAGTGGTCGACCAAGCTCGTATTAAGAGTTGCCGATATACGACGTTCTACGGTTATAGCTCAATCGACAGTCGAAGCCGAAGATCTTACTGAGGCACAGCAGCGCTACATTATTAACCTGGTCAATATCGAAACACTAACTGTCGGTGATATTACACTACCGTGGGAGCGCGTCACGTTTGCAGAGTCTTCTCAATCGGCTGAAGAGGTTCTGTCAGTTGTAAATGCATCAGGTCATACTAGGCTTCCTGTTTGTGGTGCCGACAATGAGGTCACTGGGCTACTACACACCAAAGAGTTTATGGCGTTTATGGTCGAGAGTGAACGGACGTGGCATTCACTGATTCGTCCTGTTCTTTCAGTAGCCGAAGGAGAGCCTTTATTGAAAGTGCTTCGAACCATGCAAGAACACCGAAGCCATCTCGTAGTTGTCTATCAGCAGAATGGTGCACGTTTAGGCATAGTTACGCTTGAAGATATCATTGAGGAAGTATTTGGCGAGGTATATGACGAAGACGATGACCAGGCGCTCCGTCGAATGTTAAGTGCGCGTAGCCGAAGTTCCAGTCTAAACGCAGTGCGTCGAGATAGGAAAACGTGAACAGGTTTTAAGAGCACCTTCCTTACAGAACTGGTTGAGATTTAAACGAACCATTTCATTTTCAAACGTCGAGTAACTCATCAGCATCTTCAGCATGATCCATGATGAAGCGAAGCCTTGTCGAGGCGTCCTTGCCCATCAGTTCTTCAAACACTTGGTCCGTTTTGAGAGCGTTATCAATCTCGACTCTAAGAAGCCGCCTGGTTTTAGGATTTAGGGTTGTTTCCCACAATACCTTTGGCATCATTTCACCCAATCCCTTGAATCGTGTAATTTCCGGCACGGCTGTTCTGGTTTTTCCCTTACTGTTTTTCGCGATGATCTTGTCTCGCTGGGCGTCGTCCAGCGCCCAGTGGGTTTCTTTACCTACGTCGATTCGGTACAGCGGCGGTTGCGCAAGAAAAACCTTGCCATTCGAAATGAGTTTATCTAGGTAGCGGTGAATGAAGGTGAGCAATAGTGTCGCGATGTGATTGCCATCCGAGTCAGCATCTGCCAGCAGGATGATTCGACCGTAGCGGAGTTTTGACAGATCGAAGGTCTTACCGAGTCCGCAGCCAAGAGCTGTTACAAGATCCGAGAGCTCCTTATTTTCGAGCATTTTGGCAACTGATGCACTTTGCACATTAAGAACTTTTCCGCGCAGTGGCAAAATCGCCTGACGAACTCGATCGCGACCCTGCTTTGCTGATCCACCGGCGGAATCTCCCTCAACGATGAATAGTTCACTATCCGCGGCGCCAGGCTGGGTGCAATCGCTGAGTTTCCCAGGCAAATTCATCCGATTGGACGTAGCGCTCTTGCGGGAGACCTGTTCCTGTGCTGTCCGGCTGGCCTCTCTGGCGCGCGCTGCGAGAATAATCCGTGCAACAATCGCTTCGGCAACAGAGAGGTTATGATTCAGCCAGTGCTCAAGAGCCGGGCGGACGGTGGAATCAACGTCGGCGGTTAACTCAGGGTTATTGAGTCGATCTTTGGTCTGACCTTGAAATTGTGGATTACCGATAAAAATACTCAGAACACCAACAAGACCTTCCCGTAGATCTTCAGCGGTAATCGTTACGCCTTTGGGTGACAGGTTGTGTGTGTCGATGAAGTTACGCAACGCCTTCCCGAGTCCGGCACGGAAGCCATTCTCGTGAGTGCCGCCTGAAGCAGTTGGAATACCATTGACGTAACTCCGCAAATGTTCCTCGGTTGCTTCAGTCCACTGAAGAACAAGTTCCAGACGTATTCCGTTGCCATTCCCCTCCTTGAGCATCGTGAACGGAGTCTCGTGGATTGTTTTTGCTGACAGTTCCGAAAGGAGGAAACCCAAGTAGTCGGGCAGGCCATCCTTGTGCTGATGAACGACTTTAGTCTTCTGACTTTTGTCTTCAAAAGTGACTTTGAGCCCCCGATGCAGGTAGCTGATGATTTCCAGTCTTTCCGCGAGTAAATCCGAGTGAAATTGGATTTTTGGAAAGATTGTTGGATCGGGTCTAAAGAAGATGGTAGTGCCAGTACCGCGTGCTGCTCCTAGTTTCTTAACCGGTCCTACTGGTTTACCCCGTTTGAATTTTTGCTGCCATTGTTGTCCATCGCGTTTGGAGGTCGCGACGAGTTCCTTTGACAGGGCGTTTACCACGCTTGCACCAACACCGTGCAGGCCACCAGCGGTCTTATAGGTCTCTTGCTCGAATTTTCCTCCAGCATGCAGTGTAGTGAAGATGACTTCCATGGCGCTCTTCTTGGTTTTGGCGTGTCGATCTACAGGAACACCGCGCCCGTCATCGACGACCGTGATAGAGGCGCCATCGGCATGCAAGGTCAGGCCTATGGACGACGCATGTCCATTCATTGCCTCATCTACGGCATTGTCGATAATTTCCCACACTAAATGATGTAACCCTGGAGAACCAACGCCACCGATATACATTCCGGGCCGCTTGCGTACCGGTTCAAGTCCCTCGAGAACCGTTATGTCTTTCGCTGTATAGCTCCGCGCCATGACTCAATCCTTCTGATTTCAGCTAGTCCTAGTTGTCACGATCTGGGGTTGGCAACTCAGGTTGCGTTGGAACGATTTCCGTAAACTGGCCACGTTGAAGAAGTTTTCGGCCTTTCCCGCCACGTCCGGTCAGTTGATATTTTCCCGTGCTAATCGTATGCGTTCCACCCTGATTGGTTTTCACCCTCAACAGGTCGCGATCGCCAGTGGATGTTACAAAACCAAGCACTCGGTCGTCGTCCCGCTTGATTTTAATCAAGATAACGCCTTTACCTGGGCCGGATAGAAAACTAATTTCATCAGCGGCACAGAGGAGCGCATGTGCTTTCTCCGTAACAACAATTACTGTTTCATTGCTCGTTGTGGCGGCTACGCCAACCACAGTCGCACCGGCCGATGGGCGGGCGAATCGTCGTCCAGAACGGGTACTTGGTTCAACAAACGACTGGAAACCGAACCGTAGACTGTATCCATCACTGGTCACCGCGATACCGTGTGTCGGCGGTATATCTTCTTCCGTAGCAGCATTGATGTTGCTGGCAAATCTCGGGTCTAGGCTTATCGCTGCTACAACATGTTCACCGTCCTTCAGTTTAAACAGACTTTGGATCGGCTCGCCATAGCCAGTGGAAGCGGGTACGTCGATGATCCGACAGGTGTATGCAGTCCCAAAATTAGTGAAGAATGCTACAGTTGCTCGGGTGCTGCCGGCGACGACGCTTAGCACTGAATCACCCTCACGTAACCGAGTAGTTGAGAGATCCCGAACTTCTTTTTGACGCTTTACCCAGCCATCACGGGATACGATAACGACGTTATCTTCCTCGACAATGAAATCTTCCGCTGAAAATTCTACATTGTCTTCGTCAGGTTCAATGAGGGTGAGACGAGTATCAGTTTTTTCTCCACCGTATTGTTTTTGCACCTCGGCAATTTCATCGCGGACCAGTTCCCTGAGACTTTCCTCATCTTTTAAGAGGCGGCCAATTTTTCGTGCCTGTCGCTTCTTATCCGTCAGTTCTTCTCGGATTTGCAGAATCTCCAGACGTGCCAAACGATAGATCTTTAATTCGAGAATGGCGTCGGTCTGTTCCGCATCAAGAGCAAACTTCTTCATGACTTTCTTTGCGGCATCTGCTTTCCCATCCGATCCCCGAATTAGTTTGATGATGGCATCAAGCGCGTCGAAGACTTTTTCGAAACCTTCGAGAATGTGGGTCCGTCGCTTCAGTACGCTGAGTTCATGTTTGAGTCGTCGTGTAACTACATTCTCTCGGAAACGAATGAACTCGTACAAGATCCTCTTAAGATCAACCCGCTGGGGTCTCATGGCAGGGTCTGAAGGATCAGTTGGCAGAAGACACGTTAAATTGACGGTTATACTCGTCTGAAGTGGTGTGTGCTTGAACAGATAGGCCAACACCATTTTTTCGTCTGCATCTTTCTTGAGTTCAAGCGCGATCCGGACTTCGTCAGTGGAAAGATCCTTGACGTCGAGTAACGGCGGTAATTTCCGGCTTAACACGACATCGGCAATTCGCTCGATGAGCTGAGCCTTATTCACCATATAGGGCACGCTCGTGATATAGACAAGTTTGCCGCCCCGCGTGCTCGGACCTGCTTCCCATTGCGCACGCAGCCGAATGACCCCGGAACCCTCTTCGTAAATATCTTTTAGGTCTTCTGCTGAATTTAGGATCTGGCCACCGGTCGGGAAGTCGGGACCTTTAATCCATTGACAGAGACGCTTTGAACTAAGCTCTGGTTTGTCGAGAAGTTTGAGTAGCGCCGTACACACTTCACCAATGTTGTGCGGTGGAATGCTTGTTGCCATGCCAACGGCGATCCCAGTTGCGCCGTTGATTAATAAATTTGGTAGTCGTGACGGTAAAACGATCGGTTCTTGGTGGGTGCCGTCGTAATTAGCCCTGAAGTCTACGGTGCCCTGATCAATCTCACGAAGAATCTCATTGGCTGTCCTCGCAAGACGGCATTCTGTGTAGCGCATTGCTGCCGCCCTGTCACCGTCGAGCGATCCAAAATTACCGGAGCCTTCAATGAGTGGATATCTAAATGAAAACGGCTGTGCCATGCGAACCAAGGCGTCGTAAAGCGCCTGATCCCCATGGGGATGGTAGCTGCCCATGACATCACCGACGACCTTGGCACACTTGCGATGTTTCGCGTCGACTGTCAGATGTTGTCGCCACATCGAATACAAGATTCGACGCTGTACGGGCTTTAAGCCGTCACGGACATCGGGCAACGCGCGAGACGTGATGACGGATAAGGCGTAGTTTAGATAACGAGTTTGCGCGGCTTCGTGTAGCGCAACGGTGGATTCGTTGTTGGACCCTGAATTTTGCCTTGCCGAGGTTCCGTTTCCGTCACTTCCACTGAGATCGAGTAGCGACTGTTTTTTTGACTTAGTGCGGCGACGAGCCAAATTCTGCGGTCCTCCTCTTATGTCATGTCGGTTCGAGACCCCGTTTGCTATAGCCCTCAGCGGAGAGAGTGCTGTTCGTATCTTGACTGATGAATGAGGACCTCAAAGAAGCAACTTCACAACTATGATTTTTAGTCTATTTCCAGGGATTTAATTCGTAACCCAGTGTAAATAGCAATTCCGAAAGAATCATTGCCGTTGCACCCCACACTTTGGTGCCATCAAGATCGAAATAAGGTACGTCAATATCGATGCCGTCACGTTTTTGCCATCGTCGACAGAGGGTTTTTTTATTTGTAAGGGTTGTTAGTGGAACTTCGATAACGCGGTCGACTTCCCTGTGAGCGAGCCGGAATGTTGGGCGTCGGTATATTGTGCCAACGATCGGGTGAAGAAGAAAACCGCTTACTGGTATCTGAAGGGGAGTAAGTGACCCAAGTATGTGCACGTCATTTGTAGGCACGCCGACTTCTTCCTGCGTTTCCCGTAGTGCCGCCTGTGCAAATGTCTCGTTCTTTTCGATCGCACCACCAGGAAGAGACACCTGACCACCGTGTTGCGGTAGTGAACCTGCTCGGACTGTCAATAGTGTGTGGGCAATATTTTCGATGGGGTACAGAAGTAATAAACCTGCGGCTTGGCGTAGCTGATCTTTCGTGGGAAGTAGCGGTCGTCTAGGGCGAGGCGCCAAGGCGGTATGGCCGCGCAGTCCTGGCAATTCGTCGCTAAGATTAATACGGAGCCGCTTTACAACTTGGAGAAGGTCTGAGTGTTCAAGTGTCATATGAGGGAGCGAGTGCGAAGAGAAAGGTAATTCATGATTGCTTGACAGAGTTGGTGCAGGTTCACATACTTGCTTAACTATCTTCACAGTGGCATGGCGTCCACGAGTGAATAACACTAGTAACTATAAGAAAGGAACTAAGTATGCGTGCCACGAGATTGCTGATTTTTAGCACGATGCTTGTAGTCATCGCAAACAATGTGACGATCATGCCTATTAAAGCGAACCAATCTAACGAACTTTCAGCGGTAATCAAGACGTCCAAAGGTGATATCCATCTAACACTCTATCCTGAAGAGGCGCCAATAACTGTGGCGAATTTTGTAAACTTGGCTGGCCGCGGTTATTACGACGGTTTGATGTTTCATCGCGTGATTGACAATTTCATGATTCAAGGCGGCGATCCAACAGGCACTGGTTCGGGAGGCCCTGGTTACCGTTTTGGCGATGAATTCAGTCCGAATCGGAGGCACAATTCTTCGGGAATCTTGTCAATGGCTAATGCCGGTCCAGGCACCAATGGTAGTCAGTTCTTTATCACTCATCGAGCGACACCGCATCTGGACGACATGCACTCGGTATTTGGCAAGGTCTCTTCGGGTCAGGATGTCGTGAATGCGATTACACAGGGTGATGTCATGACGACTATCGTCATTGAAGGTGATGCGTCCACACTGCTTGCCTCTCATCAGCAGCAAATAGATGAATGGAATAGCATCCTTGGTTCACAATGACAATGCCTAGCGAGATAGTGCTTGATGAGTATTCCTTTAATTGGCTTTGAATTGAATTGATTTTATGATGACTGGTGTTGACGGTACATCACGGTATGGTCCAGCCGTAGTTGTGGGTGTCTCTTCGATTTCTACGACAACATCCATACCGTCGATAACTTCACCAAACACCGCGTAACCATATTCAGCTTGGGTTTCACTTTCGTGGTTTAACGCTCGGTTATTAGCCACGTTAATGAAGAATTGTGCGGTTGCGCTGTCAACAGCAGCAGTTCGTGCCATAGCGAGGGTGCCTCGTTGGTTCCGAAGACCGTTAGTTGCCTCGTTCTTAATCGGAGGGTTAGTTTCTTTTCGGATCATATCCTCAGTCATACCGCCACCCTGCACCATGAAGCCTTTTATCACTCGATGAAAGATTGTTCCGGTATAAAAATCATCATGAACATATGTCAAGAAATTTTCAACACTAATAGGAGCTTCGTCTTGATAGAGCTCCACCGTGATATTGCCCAGGCTGGTTTCAATCACGACGACGGGATTAGGTTGAGCCGAAGCCGATGGTGTAACTAGGAAGACGGTTAAACTAATGACACAACATGCAATACTTCGTAAAATCATGAAAAACACTCCTTAGAATGGTGTATTAATTCTAGTGGCGTTAGTGATTCTCGACAAGGCCGCTGAGTAGCCATGCCTTATGCTGGTTCTGTAAACTAGTAGAAGTCGAATGCTTATGGATGAGGTAACGAAGGTTGAGACCCGTGATCGTCAGACCACACTAGCTCGGTTGGTGCAGCAGTGTGAACAGCTAAATACTTTAGTTGCTTCTGATGATCTTACGTTGAAGCAGATCGAGCGTGGAGTTCGCACCGTTCGTGAATTGTTGAAAGACTGCGAACCGTTGCCGACGAAGGGCGATCGAGAAAACATCACAAAACAACTCAAGAAAATTCAGGAATCGTTGTACCCCAGATTGCACGAATTGCGGGAACTCGATGCATGGCAGCGCTGGGCGAATGTGGGTATTCAGGAAGAACTCTGTAGTCGCGTCGAAGCGCTTAGTAAGGTGCATGATCCTGCTGAAGTTATGCGTCAACTGCGGGAATGCGTTGCGGCTTGGAAGGTGGCAGCGACTGTTCCTGACGAACGTGCCGGCGAGTTGTGGCAACGTTTCAAGGTGGCCCACGATCTGGCTTATGCGCGATGTTCAACGTTTTTCGTTCAACAAGCTAAGGAACGATTAAACAATCTAAAAGGCAAAGAAGATCTTTGTGAACGCGCTGAAGCTTTGGCTCAATCGACTGATTGGATAAGAACGGCGTCGCAGTTTGCTGCACTGCAAAAGCAATGGAAGGCTGTTGGGCCCGTTCCCCGTAAACATGCGCAAGTCATTTGGAAGCGATTTCGTACCGCTTGCGATCGATTTTTTAAGTGTCGAAAGGCCGATCTATCAAAACGCAAGGAGGCTTGGGCAGAAAACTTACAGCAGAAGGAGAAACTGTGTGCCCAGGCCGAAACTCTAGCGGATTCTAAAGATATAGATGCTTCAAAAATAGAGTTCAACCGTTTGAAGATTGAATGGAAGAAGATTGGGTCCGTGAAAAAGGTGCACACCGCAGCGCTGTGGCGACGCTTTAAAACAGCTGGCGATCGTCTAGTTGCACAAGAACTTGAGAAGGAGGAGGCGGAACTCTCAGATAAGATTGCGAAACAGGAGGCACTTTGTGCCGAGTTGGAGAGCATGCTGCCGTCTCAAGAAAATACCAACCGTGGTGTGCCTGACAACCTAGCTGAAAGCGTTCAAAATATACGTTCCAGATGGCAAGACATTGGTACGGTAAGACATCGCGAGGCTAAGACCAATACTTTACGCTATCACGAAGCGATAAAGCGTCTATTGGCGGCCTTCCCGACCGCTTTCCATGGGACTGCGTTAGATTCAAATGAAACCCAGCGGCGCATGGAGCAGTTATGTGCACGTATCGAAGACTTATCAGTAGATGACGAGCAGGCTGCCCGCGCGAAGCTGACGCCGACAGAGCTTTTGACTGAACGCTGGCGCGACGCCATGGCAAATAACACAATGGGTGTAAGCGAGAACACCGAGATACGTAGACGTGCGGCTCGCGAAAAAGTAAAACAAGCTCAAGATGAGTGGGACCGACTTCTCACGACCTTTGTTGAAGGGGAGCCTGAGTTATCTCGACGCTTTAAAAACACCTGCAAGAAAGTTCTTAAGGAGTCAAACGTTCGAATATCCTCAGGTAAGTCTCAATCCAAACGCAAAAGATCAGCTTCCTAAATCTTGGATTTGCTGGTTGATTAGCATTGATTAAACAGGATAGAATTAAAATAGTGAGATTGAGTCTCATTATTTTCATTTATGGATGAGTTGTCGATATGTTGCAAGCATTTGTAATCACGTTACGAGAAGGCTTGGAGGCGTTTCTAATCATTGCCATTAGCTTGGCGTATTTGCGGAAGCGTGGACTGACCGAATTGATTCCCGCGGTGCACTGGGGCATTGTTTGCGCTATTGGCCTCAGTATCGGTGCGAGTATATTGTTTGCGCGTGCAGCGAACCAGGCGCTGTGGGAGGGCATCTTAGCCATTGCTGCAGCAATCTTGGTTATGTCGCTAATTGTCCATATGTGGCGTTTTGGTAAACAGTTAAAAAGCGAGATCGAGGGAAGGCTTTACGAAAAAAGTCTCCAACCAGGCAAGAAAGCCATGTTGGGAATTTTCGGGTTTACTCTATTGATGATTACCCGTGAAGGGATGGAAACGGCTTTACTGTTGAATGCCTTGTTCTTTCAGATGCAGTCGTACTTGTTATTTGGTGGGGCAGTTGCCGGGGTGGTCTGTGCAGGAGGCGTGGCGTGGTTGTGGTCGCGCTATGGTCATCGAGTGAATTTAGTACGCTTCTTCCAAGTGACGTCGATTTTCTTGGTAGTGTTCGTGATACAACTTTTAATTTATGGTTTCCACGAACTGACCGAAGCCAACATATTTCCTTATAGTGAACCGCTACACTGGGCTACCGAGCCCTACGGGCCAGATGGTCGTTATGGGCAGTATTTGACCTATATGCTCATCGTGTTGCCGATTAGTTGGCTTGGCTATGTGATTATGCGAGACCGAAGAATTACCGACACCTAGCTGTTAGTCTGAAGCATGGTTGCCTAGTAACCCAAACGGTCTCGCAGTCAAAAAGTGGGAAGTGCTAGTTCTCGCCTTCTTCCTTTTCAGCTGATTCTTCTTCCAGAAATTCTGCTTGCCAGGCTGGCAAGGGTTGAGGTCCTGGCGTTATGTCAGCAATGTCAGGATCATTAGTATCTGTCCGATCAGGCGCGCTTGCGCGACGCAGTTTGGCGTCTTCTCGCCTAGCAACCCGATCTTTTTGTTTGTCTTGCCTGGCTCGTTCCTTTTGACGTTTTTGTAGAGTCGGCCGTCCTCGATTAGCCATAGGCCCCCCTTTTCGATTATCTACATATGAGACAATCCAGCAATTTAATCAGATAATTATTCGCATCGCCCTTTTCCATTCAAGATCTTTGTGGCAGACATTCAACGCTTGACCGAAGAATCGATTTCAGCCAATAAGTCTTGCAATATCTTTCTGCAAAATCGCTCCGATCGCGATCCTGCAGCCGTGTCGAACTTGATGAAATGTATCGTGGGCGACTAACTGCTACGATGCAGTATTAGGTTACCAAATCGATTAAAACGTTTCAATAACAAGAGGTTACAAGAAGTCGATGTTGACCTTCTGTTTCGATGCTAAACCTGTTGTTTGTGAGCTATTATTGTTTGGCTTCTTCTGCGAACCCTTCATAAATCTTTCGTGCTTCATCAAATTGTGAAAATACGTGATCGCGTTCTTGCTGTGACCTCCAACCAGGCCACTCTTTAGCCATTTGATGTAACTTGTCGATCCAACGTATTCCATAGTTGGCGGCAGGCCTTGAACGCACTGGTTGGTCGCCGACGAGCACCCAAACTGGATTTGTGAAGGCTTGCGCAAAACCAGTGTCGAGCGGATAGCGATCACGAGGATTGCCGGCTACTCTCACATGAAACCATCCACTCTTAGTTACTGGTACCGAGCGTGTAAATGAAAAATTAGAGCGACTCTCATCCAGAGGGACTTCTTCAATGATGTCGCCATTCCACACAAGCCGTAATGTTTCGAGCGGATTGATCGACTGAACGCGAACGCGAATTTCAACTGTGTCACCACCTGCGGGGAGTTGAACTTCGTCACCGGGTATGAATCCATTAACCGTTACATCGACTAATGGGCCTGTAGAGACGAACGCTCGGCCTGCCCTCAGACCATTAAACCAGGCATCCATGGTAAGTCCGCGCTCACCAGTGTAAATGTAAGTCCTTGCAGATCCCACGAGCTTGCTTGCATGCAAGTTGCTAATGGAGTCCTCACCACCCACCGCAGTTACCCTGAGACCATTATTCCAGGCGGCGTAGACCGGGTAGAAGCCTGCTTGCCCAGCCCCAGACCATTCGACGGCATCCGTTGTTCCAAGAGCAGCATCGACCATAAAACCCTTCGCTCCACCGAGTGCACCTTCGAGTGGGTCAGTGCTACCGAAAAATGCGTGCACATAGCCAACGGTTGCTCCTTGTGCACGAGCTTTACGAAACATATCAGTGTTGCTCGGATAAAGACTTTCGATACCCGTTCCCTCATATCCAGTAAAAAATGGAGAAATGAGGTGGTCTTCGAGCCCGAACATAAACACATGTCCATAAAATGGTGGTCGGTATTCCTGTCCGACGACCATCACCATGTCGGGGGTAGATATCGGGTGTGGCCCTCCCCCTTTCTGGAACACTTGATAATCCAGAATGCGATTATCTTTATTAGCGATTTGCTCATTGACGATATCTTGATCCTCAGCAGCTGACATCATCATGAGATTCTCAAGTGAATTATGTAGGTTACCAGCGTAGTTCATATGCACGTGCGTCGAACCGCTATACCAGCCCTTGACTGCCATGTCGGTCAGCCGTTCAAGATTAGCGGTGACTGTCGAGATTTCACCGGCTTCGATCGTTGTTTCCAACTGTAGTGGTTGGTATTCGAACCCTTTCACAACCGTTAGGTTGACCCGACCTACTGGTAGAGTGACAGTGAATTGGCCACGAGAGTGGAATATGTGATCGCCTGCACCTGAAACTCGAGCATAGGCGTCGTGGGGCGCGTAAAACTTGCCATCCGATGCTGTGAGATGGATGCGTGATCCGGTTACGGTGTTTTGAACATCGTCTCGTGTTTGTACCGATAAAAAACCCATGGGCTGTTTCCAACGTCGTTCGGTTATGGCAACTGTCCGTTGGGCGCCGCCATAGGTTTCTAGTAAGGCGAGCTGTGGCAAACCGCCGGCATTCGAGATATAGGCAATCCATTCTCCATCCGGTGACCATTCCGGATTAAATGCATCATGAGCGAAGAAGGTCATTTTGTAAGGCTCTCCGCCAGAGGTGGGTTGAACGTAAAGATTCGAAAATTGGTCTGCGGAACCACGAGTGGACGAGTAGATAAATCGTTTACCGTCAAGTGAGACATCAGGGTGAGATCTGTAAAGTGTTTGTTCAGCTAACACTGTCTGGGCTTCCACAATGCCAGTTGCCATAGCTGGAACTCTTAGAATGTTGCCAGAACCAAGAGGCACGTTGCGATTTGATACCAAGAGTAGTTCCTTGCCATCTGGCATCCAGGTTGGCATCAGATGCATATCCCATTCACCGAAGTACAATCGGCTACGACCAAAAGAATGGTCCCTGGTAACTGCCACGTCTTCCCCTGACCACTCTCCATTGAGAATAGATCGAGTATAGACATTGAAATAACCGTTCGGTTTGGTCGAGACGTACGCAATCTGTGTGCCGTCTGGAGAGAACGCTGGGTCGGCGTAGATGAACGCGTCATCAGTCAACGCATGACTTTCACCTGTTGTGACATTAAGAATTTCAAGTTGAATAGTGGTGCCGCCATCGTCTGCCGTATAGACGATCCACCCCCCGTCAGGCGACCAATCAGGAGAGGAGTGATACTTCTTCCCGTGGGTCAGTTCATTTGCGATACCAGTCGTTGGATCTACGTTCCAGATCGACCCACTCATGCCCACCGCGATCGCAAGCCCATCAGGTGACCAACTTGGTGCCCACGGTGTGGAACTGGGTGCCGGCGGTAAATAGAAATTATGCATGTAGTTGCCGCCATGCTTAGCTGCTTGATACGGTCGAGCCGAAGGTTGTGCCCAAGTAAGTGGTGGACCGGCCAAGCAGGCGATGCTGGCCAGAAGCAAACCTATCCCGCAAGTTCTGACTTGACCGTCTAGGACTTTGAAAAGATTTAGTAAGTATTGAGTGGTCTGCCGAGAAAGAGTGCAAAAGGAGGGCATTCGTCCAAATCCTTTCAATAATAGAACTAGCTGTTTCCCGTTAGGCCATACCAGCAAAAAACTCGGTAAAGCTATTGATGGCGCGCTCCGTCACGGCTGGATTCGGCTCGAGTGACCATTCGCCTATTTCACGACTGCCTCCCAATACAATGCCATCTGAGCGAGGCAGCATATACAGTGGGCCTCCTAGCATGACCATGTATTTAATTTCTGGCTGTGGCAACAGCAGAGTGAGCTGCCCTTTAGCCGGCTGCAGTTCTTCGTCTCCGAACAAGTTTTTAGAGCCTAGGCCCGTGCAATTCACAATGACCGGTGAGTTCAATGTAAGAATTTGGTTGATGTTTTCGAACTCAGTGACTACTAGTTGTCCTCCCGCAAGCCTATAGTCTCGCATGAGCGCATTTAGATACACTGCTGGCTCGAACTGCATCGTCCAACGTCTTCGAACATAAGCCCTTGGAAACGGATGCTGTTGAGGTTCGAGTTGTGTGCTCTCTGGATAGAGATCGGCAATTCGCTGGCTCAGACTTGTTTGCTGCGCTTCCGGATTCGGCGGTTCGTCTGACACAGCATAAGCTGGTGTCCAGTGCACACCATAATCCTGTCCCAAGTATTCCTGGAAATACTGGTAAGACAAACGGGAGGCTTTAACGACAAGATCAGCAAATTCTGGAGTTGTATGATCACGTTGTGAAGAACCCGTTGGTCCGAACCATGCAGCGGACATGTTGGACGTCGTACGAGGTGGCAGATCCTTCGCGTAAATCGTTACCTCGTATCCTTGTCGTTGCAACAGTCTCGCGGTCGAAAGCCCGACGACGCCTGCTCCAAGAACAGCGTACTTCTTTTGACCGGTACGCCGCGCTTCTTCCACTGCTAGGTGCGCCGTGCCCCACGATAAGGACATGCCGCTTCCACCGTGTCCATAGTTGTGAATAATGGTCTTCTCTCCAACTGTTTCTGACTTCAGCACAAAACCTGATTGTCGCACTGGGCGAAGTCCAATCGTTGTGCGAATAATTCGGTCGGATGAAACCTTCACCTTCGCCACTCCGGAATCATTCTTAGTAGTGCCGTTAGCCTCGAACTGTGATGAACAGCGTGACGCGAGACCCGCACCGATCGCAGCGATACCGGCCGTTTTCAACCACATCCGTCTATTGAGTGATACGCTCATCGTGTTTCCTTTGTTTTAGTCCTTACAACGATAACTGGCGTGGAGCACCTCAGCGCAATGTTCAGCTAATATCGATAAGCTCGATGAGCATTGTGATCGGAAGGAGTGACGAGGTCAAGTGAGAGCCCTGTTCAGATTTTTGTGCGCTATTTTCCTGGTAATGTCGCATATTGAGTTCGCACTGCTTTTTGCATCTGCGCAATCTCTTAGCCAAAATCCATCTCCAATGGTAGAGAGTACACGGCCGCACCTTCGCATTGACCCTCCTGTGGCAGATGGGAACCGAGAAGCCTTGACGGTCGGTACGCTCTTCGTGCCTGGAAATTTTGGCGGCTCTGAATTTGTACCGATCGTGGTGCAATTCCATGGCGCTTTCTGGCTAGGTGAGCATTATGTGTCAACCTTGATACCGGAAGCTGTACTTGTCTCAGTGCAGTTGGGTTCTGGTTCACGCGTTTACAACGATGTTTTTGAGAACCCCATGGTATTTACCACAATGATTAAGGAAGTTAATCAAGCCCTAGCTTGGATCACGGATGGGTATTCCAAAGGCGGTAGAATTTTCCTTAGTTCTTTTAGTGCGGGTTATGGAGCTACACGAGCGATTCTTAGGAATCTTGAACATTACGACCGAGTTGACGGAATCCTGTTGGCAGATGGCCTTCACGCTTCCTACGTGGACGGTTCATCGCCGCCTCGTCTAGGTGAAGTGGCACCTGAAGTTATTCCTGAAGATCTCGACGTGTTCGTGCGATTTGCTCGAGATGCTGCCTCAGGACAAAAACGTATGTGGGTGACTCATTCTGAAGTTTTTCCTGGCACCTATGCCAGTACGACCGAGACGGCCGACTATCTCTTGGGGCAACTTGACTTGAGTCGCACAGCGGTACTTGTCGAAGGTCCGAATGGAATGCAGCAGTTGAGTAAGGTGCAGCAAAATGGATTTTATCTTGACGGCTTTGCTGGTAATTCAGCCCCAGATCATCTTGATCATTCGTTTGCGCTCGGTGAATGGTTGCTCCGAGCTCGTTCGTGGCTACGGAGTCGCAGATAATCCTGAGACAAACGTTTAGCGTTGAAATAGTCTCGCGATTGGAAGACCTGCAGTTGGAGTCAGCGTATGAAAATCAAGTCCGAGGAAACGGGTCAGGGTTGCAGCGACTTGGTTTTGCGTAATGGGTTCGTGGTCGCGCCACTCTCCGCGTAGGTCCACGGTCGGACTAACGAACGCCATCCAGATGTTTTCGGCACCGGGAATATTACTGCCATGACCTATCCAATCTTCTGGTGTGTTACCCCGTCCGTGATCAACTGTGATGATAATTGCAGTTGTGTCACGGTACTGATCATCTGCTTGCAGAAAATTCCACAATTCTTCGAAGTAAGAATCAGTGCGATGTAAAGTATCGAGCACGCGGTCGTAACGTCTGTCGTGCGCCCAGTCGTCTGTTTCACCAAGAGCCAGATACAACACCTTCGGGTGATAGGTGGCCAGGTGTGCCATACCAAAGCGAAACGTGTAGAAGTCGTGCCGCACTGTGTCCCATGGCGTTTTGGTTTCAAACTGTTGTCGATTTAACGCCTGTAAGGTCTCCTCTGGATGCTCGTAGGGCTCAAAACCAGCATTGACTGTAACTGAGCCCTCTCTCTGGGAGACAATCCAGTTGAAGGTTTCCCATGAGGCAAACGTCGCGACTTGTGTATTCGTTAGGGCTAGAGAGTCCTTAAGGAACTCAAGTACTGTGGGAAACGGATAGTGGCGATTGTCGTTGCTTGTGATGAGGTCGTCGTGCGACTCGCCTGTTAAGATTTCCGCGTAGCCCGGGTACGAAAACAATTGGGCATTGCTGACTTTTACGTTGCTTCCGAGTTCACGATTTCCGGCGATAGACCCGTAGTGTTGCATGAGCGTAGTCCAAAAAAACGGCATGAGTTTCCTTCGCCGTTCTTTGGCTGTTGGAGCCCAATATCGACGATAGGATACCGTTGATTCGACCGAGTTATTTCCCGATGTCGATTGCAGTATGTCAAGATCAAGCCCGCCAAAAATTTCTTGTGTTCGTGCGCCGTCCAGTGTTACGAGAATCACATTTTCGATCTGAGCTGTTTGAGCTCCCAGTTGGTTAATACCAAAACCATACACGATAAGAATTGCAAAGATGCATTTCGGCATGTGAAGTCGTTTTCTTGATGAACAATAATTCGATATAGGCATTTTGACTGGGTTGTGGCTAACGACGATTCAGTTACTTGTCAGGAAGAGTGCGACCATATAATAAACTGCTCGCCTGCTAAACTGGCAGCAGCACTTTTAAGGACTGAATCTTACTACAGGAAGTTGACAAGAGTACAGGCTATGGAAGGTTGGCACGGTTGGGACGCTTACGCGCCGTTCTACGACTGGGAGAATGCTCAAACTCTGGGCCGTAAGGATATTTCTTTTTGGTGTCAGTTGGCCCGCAGGGCGAGTGGTCCAATCCTTGAACTTGGTTGCGGAACGGGCAGAGTTTCAGCTCCCGTTGCTCGGGTTGCTAAATCACTTGTGGCAATTGATCGTTCGGAAGCCATGCTTGACCGAGCACACATTCGACTACGCAGATCTCGTGTAAGGTCACGGGTGAAATTGTTGCGTGGCGATATTCGATTACTCCCTTTTCGACGACGCACGAAATTTGACCTGGTCATGGCGCCGTATGGGATTCTCCAGTCACTTGTTCGTGAAGCAGACCTGACTGCAACATTATCAGCGGTGGCGCGTGTCACTAAGAAGGGAAGCCGGTTTGGTGTTGACCTTGTACCGGATTTACTTCGATGGGATGAATACAAGCGGCACGTAGCGTTGCGTGGGCAGCAACGCGCTCGCGGCTCACATTTAACCTTGATTGAGTCGGTTCGACAAGACCGTGCTCGCCACCTTACGATTTTTGATCAGGAGTATGTAGAGCGAAAGGGTTCGCATCGAACGACACACCGTTTTTCACTCACTTTTAGGACATTATCGATACGTCAAATTACGAGGCGATTGGAACGAGCTGGGTTCCACGTCGAAGCAGTTCTTGGTGACTATTCTGGCTCAGAGTGGAATTCAAGTGCCGAGGTTTGGGTGGTTTTGGCGAAGCGTTTGTAGTCACTTAATGATAGCGAAATGGACTGTTTAGTGTATTTGGAACCAGGTCTGGTTGGTTGGGATGCCTCTATGCTAAACTTTCTTCACTTTTCTGCGGCTTATTACAGAGGAGTCCTGCCATGTCTGGCCATTCTAAGTGGTCTTCTATAAAACATAAAAAAGGTGCCGCCGACGCAAAGCGCGGAAAGGTCTTCACGAGAATCATCAAGGAATTAACTGTTGCTGCCAGAGTTGGCGGTGGAGATCCTGATAGTAATCCACGACTGCGTACTGTTGTGGCTGATGCCAAAGCCGCGAATATGCCGGCTGACAACATTAAGAGAGCGATCAGGCGTGGCACTGGCGAGGAGCCCGGTGTTTCGTATGAAGAGGCAATCTATGAAGGGTATGGGCCTGGAGGTGCTGCGCTCATGCTGGAGACCCTCACAGATAATAAGAACCGCACGGTGAGCGAGATTCGACACCTTCTCTCTAAGTATGGTGGCAATCTTGGTGAGACAAACAGTGTTGCTTGGATGTTTACTAAACAGGGATACATTTTGATCGAAAAGAGTAAGGTTGACGAGGATGGCCTAATGGGCGTTGCCTTGGATACGGGTGCTGATGACGTAAGGGATGATCAAGATAATTGGGAAGTGCTCACTTCACCAGAGGATTTTCATCGGGTGCTGGAGGCCGTGAAGGGGCTTGGCGTTGCAACATTAGTGGCTGAAGTGGCCATGCTACCCCAGAACTATATTAATCTTGAGGGAAAAGCAGCTCAGCAGATGCTGAAATTGATGGGTTTACTTGAGGATCATGATGATGTGCAGCACGTGTGGTCCAATTTCAACGTCGAGGAAAAGGAGATCGAGGCTTCGTTAATGTGAAAATTTTTGGCATTGATCCAGGGTCCAAACGTACGGGCTATGGCTGTATCGAGTACACGAATAGCCGTTACGAGTTGATTGTTTCCGGTGCGATTTCTGTGCCTTCCGGTAACACGTTTCCACAACGACTTCGGCTGATTCATGATGAACTAATTCAGTTGCTTGCCACATGCCATCCAGATTGCGTGGCTATTGAGGATTTGTTCCACGCCAAGAATGCACGTAGCGCGCTTAAGCTTGGCCATGTACGTGGCGTGGCCATCTTGGCAGCAGTAGAGGCTGACCTTCCAGTTTTAGAGTACACGCCGACGCAAATCAAGCGTGCTATTGTTGGATATGGACGTGCAGAGAAGCAACAAGTACAGGAAATGATAAAAATATTACTTGGTCTTGACTCAATCCCGACACCTCACGACGCGGCTGATGCTCTAGCAGTTGCTCTCTGTCATGGGCACAGCATGGGACCGATGTCGTCTGAAGGTGTCCCGTCATCCATAGCGAAGTCGTCTCTCACAAGTTGGCGACGCTACCGATCAGAAATCGAGGCTCGAAAGAGGGATCGATGATTGCAGCCCTGACTGGTCGGTTGCTTGAAAAACGACCAAATCGTATCGTGTTGGATGTGCATGGAGTTGGTTATGAGGTGCATGTTCCGCTTTCTACCTTCTATCAGATGTCGGAATTAGGTGATGAGATTACATTGCAGATCCATACCCACGTGCGTGAGGAAACTCTAGCCTTGTTCGGCTTCTCAAGTGATTTAGAGTTGGTGGTTTTTGAGCACCTCATCAGTGTCAGTGGTGTTGGACCACGTCTGGCGTTGACTGCCTTATCCGGTCTTGAGCCACCGGTCCTTGTTCGGGCAGTGCGTAACGGTGATATTGCGAGTCTTATGGGTATACCAGGGGTCGGTAAAAAAACTGCAGAACGTTTGGTGTTGGAATTGAAGGACCGGTTGCCTGTTTCTGAGTCTGTCAGCCAACCTGGCGAGGCCTCGTCTACAGGCACTGATGACCTGCGGGGTGACGTGCTGTCCGCTCTACTAAACCTAGGGTATCATCGGCCTCTGGCAGAGAAAGCGATCAGTGTATCTTTAGAGGCAGGCGAGATCGAATCGTTTGAACATGCTCTCAGACAAGCGTTGCGAGAATTATCTCGTTGACATCAGTTGCTCTGTTTCAGATTCCTGACTTATGACGGATTCTACGAGGGTCGTTACATCGGCACGTGTTGAAGAAGATGCACATTATGAAGTGGGTCTTCGCCCGCGTTCACTTGACGAGTATATTGGTCAAGATCGTTTACGTGAGAACCTCGATGTTTCAATTAAGGCGGCCCGGCAACGCAACGATGCTGTAGACCACGTGCTGTTATACGGTCCTCCTGGTCTAGGTAAAACAACGCTGGCCTATGTTATTGGTCATGAACTGGGTGTTAGTGTCACTGCTACGTCTGGTCCGGTTTTGGAAAAGCCAGGCGACCTAGCAGGGATTCTAACTAATCTCCAAGAACGTGACGTCCTGTTTATTGATGAGATCCATCGTATGAATCCTGCAATCGAAGAGATTCTTTATCCTGCAATGGAGGATTACAAACTCGACATTATGATCGGGCAGGGACCGAGTGCCCGTTCGGTTAAACTGGACGTTAAAAAATTTACGTTAATAGGAGCGACCACGCGCGCTGGTTTGTTAACTGCCCCTTTGCGCGCAAGGTTTGGTATTGTCCACCGACTAGATTTTTATGTCGAAAAAGATCTGTTAGAAATCGTGCGTCGCTCCGCTGGTATTCTGGATGTATCAATTGCGGACGAAGCAGCGATTGAAATCGCGCGACGGTCAAGAGGCACACCACGCGTGGCCAACCGTCTCTTGAGGCGGGTCCGGGACTATGCACAGGTCAGGGCTGACGGCACGGTTTCGAAGGAGATTGCTGAAGCTGCTTTAAAACTACTTGAGATCGATGAGCGCGGGTTTGATGAATCCGATCGGCGGCTACTTCAAGCCATTATCGAGAAGTTTAATGGTGGGCCGGTTGGCCTGAATAGCCTCGCGGCTGCGATAAGTGAAGAGAAGGATGCAATTGAGGATATTTATGAACCATTCTTAATTCAAATAGGTTTTCTAGATCGCACGCCTCGTGGACGTGTAGCCACATCGAAAGCTTACGCGTATTTCGGGCTCGAAGAACCTAGCAAGGGATCACGATTGTGGTAAAACGTTTTAATAAGGGTAACTCCATGCAACGTAAGGACGGTCCTATGCTGAGACCGGTTAAAATTTCGTCACTCGCGACATATGTGCCGCCGCGAGTAATGACAAACCATGACCTATCAAAATTAGTTGACACTTCAGACGAGTGGATCCAGCAACGGACCGGGATTCGGGAGCGACACGTTGCTGATGCGGGGGTCGGCACTTCTGATCTAGCGAAGGAAGCCTCCGAACAAGCAATTAAGCAGGCCAACCTAAGTCCACTCGATCTCGATTTAATCATAGTGGGTACAACCACGCCTGACATGTCATTTCCTAACACAGCGTGTCTGCTGCAGGCGAAGCTTGGTGCGAACAACGCTTGGGGTTTTGATTTAGGTGCAGCGTGTTCTGGTTTCACTTATGCATTAACCACTGCGTGTCAAATGGTCTCAACGGGATCTCATACTCACGCGCTTGTGGTTGGAGCAGACGTGATGTCGAGCATACTTGATTACCAGGATCGTACAACTTGTGTGCTGTTCGGTGACGGGGCAGGGGCTGTCGTTGTCTCACCGGCCGACGAGGATCAAACCGGTATAATTGATTTCGTTCATGAAATTGATGGTACAGGTGGTCCAGCGCTATGCCTTCCAGCAGGTGGTAGTCTCAGGCCAGCTTCCCACGAAACCGTCGACCAAAGACTTCATTATGTGCATCAAGATGGCCAGACTGTCTTCAGGTTTGCTGTACGTAAAACAGTAGAAATCTGTAAGCGGTTACTTGAGCGTAATAACCTAGATGTTAGCGAACTAGACTTGTTCGTCTCACATCAGGCCAATCGGCGCATCATATTGTCAGCTGCTCAGAAGTTAAATCTGGATGTCGATAAAGTGGTAATTAATGTAGAACACTATGGCAACACGACCGCTGGCACGATTCCACTCGCGCTAGATGATGCTGTAAAAGACGGGCGTCTAAAGAAAGGCGATCTAGTGTTGCTCACATCTGTGGGTGCGGGTTTTACGGTTGGATCGGTCTTGCTGCGCTGGTCTTACTAGCCTGATATAACCCACGGCACCCTAGTGGTCTTTTTAGATCAAGAACACTACGATCCCAGCAAGAATATAAAACATTAATGAGTTCCTTGTATGTGATATTAGGAGTGCTGGGCACGCATGAAGGTTGAAGATTTTGAGTTTAAATTGCCGGACGCACTGATTGCCCAGACCCCTATTCAGACTCGCGATCAAGCCCGACTATTTGTGCTCGACCGAGCTAAAGGAATTTCAACGCATACAAACGTTTCTTTACTTGCTGACCATTTTCAGCCAGGTGATGTGCTCGCGCTGAATAACACAAAAGTTTTTCCCGCACGCCTTTATGGTCATCGAATTCCAAGTGGAGGCTCAGTGAAATGCTTGTTGATGCGGGAGGTCAATCCAGAGCACTGGGATGCTCTCGTCCATCCTGGACAGAAATTAGGAGTCGGTGAAAAGATGTTGTTCGAGGGTAATGGGCGGCAACTGTTTGGTGAGGTAGTGAGTCGCTCAGCATTTGGTCGACGGACCGTACGTTTGTGGTCAGACCAAGGTGACCCTTGGGAAGCCATTAATGTTATTGGCCATATTCCACTTCCCCCTTACATTAAACGACCCGATGATCAACGAGATCGTGATCGGTATCAGACTGTGTATGCTCGAACACGAGGATCGGTGGCAGCCCCCACAGCTGGATTACACTTTACTACTGAACTGTTTGAGTCACTTGCCAGGCGAAATGTAATTCGTGCAGAACTAACATTGCATGTAGGCTATGGAACATTTAAACCATTGCGAACTGACCGCGTAGAGGATCATATGATTGAAGCTGAGCCGTTCGAAATTTCTGAGGAAACGGCCCACGTCATTAATCAGGCACTTGATGAGAATAGACGCGTCATTGCGGTTGGTACGACCACAACTCGCGCTCTGGAAACATCTGTGCGGCACGGTGGTGGCCGAATAGTGCCTGGTAAGGGCGTATCAGATCTGTTTATTTATCCTGGATTTTCGTTTTCTGCCGTCAGCGGAATCATGACAAATTTTCACTTACCGAAATCATCTCTCTTGATGCTTGTTTCTGCATTTGCTGGTCGAGATTGTCTATTGGCAGCTTATGATGAAGCAGTTCGGATGAACTATCGTTTTTACAGCTATGGTGATGCCATGCTAATTGTCTAGGGGAGAACCAATGACCTTTCCCTATGAAGAGTTCGACGTTTCTGATGTTCACACGTATGCCTTAAAGTCACGGCATAGTAAGGCACGGTTTAGCGATTTTGCGCGTCCCTATGCGCCTGGCACGGGAGTGCCTGGGCTATTGGACAGTCTGCCAAATATCTTAGCTTCCGCTGATTTTGTTGAGGTCGTCAAAACGCTGAAACGTACGCGGGAAGCTGAGGATGGCATTGTCTGGGGTTTAGGGGCCCACATTGTGAAGACCGGGCTTTCGCCGGTAATCATTGATCTCATGGAGCGTGGATTCGTATCGGCGATCGCAACTAATGGGGCTGGCATGATTCACGACTTTGAAGTTGCAATTGCAGGAGCAACCTCGGAAGAAGTTGACGAGTCGCTAGATTCAGGACAATTTGGCATGGCCGACGAAACCGGACGTGTACTAAATGAGGAAATTGCGAAAGGTGTAACCAACGGGCTAGGCATTGGTCAGGCCGTAGGCGATTACCTGCTTAACCTACATCCTCCATTTGAACAGGTTAGTATTTTTGCGAATGCTGCTCGACTTAACATACCAGTGACGGTTCACGTAGCGGTTGGCACTGACGTGATTCACATGCATCCTGCGGCATCTGGAGAAGCGCTTGGAGAAGGTAGTCTGAGAGATTTTTACTACTTTGTCTCGTCGGTGTCGAGGCTTGCAAATGGTGTCTACTTAAATTGTGGTTCGGCTGTTCTTTTACCAGAAGTGTTTTTAAAGGCCGTGTCGCTAGTGCGGAATCGTGGAGTCTCGCTCGAGAATCTTACTACGGTAAACTTAGATTTCTTAAGACAGTATCGACCGCAGGCAAATGTAGTAAGAAGACCAACTTCTGCTAGTGGACGAGGGATTTCACTGGTCGGGCATCATGAGATCCTCGTGCCCTTATTAGCAGCCGCCTTGGTCGAGTCTGTGACCTAAATTCTGTGACGTAAATATTGAAACCTAAGAATCTGAAGCCACCATTCTCTAGGCTATAATGATGGATTGCAGTGCGTATTGAAGTGATGTTTCTGAGTGACAGTATTTGCCGGTGTAGCTCAGCTGGTTAGAGCACGCGGCTCATATCCGCGTTGTCCGGGGTTCAAGTCCCTGCACCGGCACCATTCGTTCTGATTCGAGAGTCTGCGGGGTGGACTGGGTATCTTTTGATGTCTTGAGTCATTCCGTTTCGTTGACCATACAGTCCAAATCGACTGTCCCTTGTTAATCGTGAGGTCATGCCATCTATTCTCGAACGTGTTGGACAGACGATAAGTCGTCACGATTTGATTCCTCAAGGTGGACGTGTGATTGCCGCTGTTTCCGGAGGATCGGATTCTGTAGCCTTGCTCCACTTGCTTGATCAGTTATCTGGCTCGGATACATTTGAGCTTGTTGGTTTAATTCATTTAAATCATCAATTACGTGAACGACTCTCTGATGAAGATGAACAATTTTGTCGAAGACTGGCATCGAAACTGGAACGACCAATTTATGTCGAGCGCGTTGACATTCGATCACGTGCGCACACTTTGCAGACATCGATAGAAAATGCTGCGAGGACTGCAAGATTGGACTTTTTTCGCCGGGTAGCGATTGAAATTGGCGTTGAGCGGGTTGCAGTGGGACATACACGAGATGATCAAGCCGAAACTTTTTTGCTGCGTGTGATTCGAGGTGCTGGTACCCGTGGTTTATCAAGTGTATATCCACGTTTTGACTTAATTGTGAGACCCTTGCTCGACTTAACTCGAGCAGAACTTCGAGTGTTCCTCGCGAATGAAGAAATTTCATATAGAGAAGACGAGTCAAATCGAGACGTGACGATTCCTAGAAATCGCATCCGGCACGAGTTGATTCCCTATCTACGAGAACATTTTTCAGGTGGCATTGTTGACGTTTTGGCAAGGGAGGCATCCATTGCACACGATGATGCCGATTGGCTTGATTCAGCGGCTAATATTTCGGCGCAAGCAATCATTTCGTTAGAGGGAGAAAATCTTCGCGTTGATATAAAGGGTCTAGTAGGACTTCCTGATGCCATTAAAAATCGTGTTGTTTTAGTAGCCATGCGGCGATTATCTGGAGGAAGGTTTATTGGATTCGACCATGTTGATACCTTTATGCGAATAGTGAAGCATGAGATTACGAAAGCTTCTTTTCCTGGACACAGTGCAGTGCGGGTTTCAGGTGAGATCGTTCTTTCACCAGGAACCCACCGTTTGTCTGAGTCTGATGACTGGCTGTCTTGGGGAGACGATTTACCAGTTCCAGGAGTGGTGAAATATATTGAGGCTGGAATTGAAATTTCAGCTGCTCCCGTAAATCGAGCTTCGATCCCCGATCTTTCAGTACTAAGAAGTTGTGGCGAACAGGTTTTCGTGGATGCAACGAAACTTCAGGGTGCATTAATGGTTCGAAACCGTAGACCTGGTGACGTATTTCAGCCACTTGGGCTGCGCGGTCACAAGAAACTCCAGGACTTCTTTGTTGATCGGAAGATTGGACGAGATCAGAGACATTTAGTGCCCATAGTTGTTGATGGGCGTGACCGAATTATTTGGGTAGCAGGCCACACGATTGAAAATGATTTTAGGGTCACTGAGGAAACACTGTCCGTGATAGTCTTGAGATTGAAGGAGTTAGGAGAATCAGCTTGAAACCATCGCTTAAGAATTTGATGTTTTGGATGGCACTTGTTGTCGTCGGTGTCTTGATCTGGAATTTTTCAACTAATTTCCAGGCAGGCGACCGCGAACAGGTTTTTAGTGAATTTATTGATCTCGTCGATAAAGGTGAGATTAATGAAGTCACCATCATGGGTAACGAGATTTCTGGTACGACAAGGGACGGAGCGCGGTTTCGAACCTATGCTCCTCCACAGTATGACGGCTTGGCTAATAATTTGCTGGACCGTGGCGTAAGGGTTACCGCCAAAGAAGCGACCTCGAGTCCATGGGCTACATTGCTGTACTCCTGGGCACCCGTTCTTCTCATTATTGGATTCTGGATTTTCTTCATGCGCCAGATGCAAAGTGGTGGGAACAAGGCGTTATCGTTTGGTAAGAGTAAGGCGAAATTGTCTACTGGTACGCAGAAAGTAGTTACGTTTAAGGATGTGGCTGGTGTCGACGAAGCTAAGGAAGAGCTCCAGGAAATTATAGAATTTCTAAGAGAGCCACAAAAATTCCAGCGATTAGGTGGTCGAATTCCTACGGGTGTGTTGTTGGTAGGTGCGCCCGGTACAGGAAAAACACTGCTTGCTCGTGCAGTCGCTGGTGAAGCGAACGTTCCATTTTTTTCAATTAGTGGATCTGATTTTGTTGAAATGTTTGTCGGTGTCGGTGCTTCGCGTGTACGCGATCTGTTTGAGCAAGGGAAGAAAAATGCGCCTTGTATTGTGTTTGTTGATGAGATAGATGCAGTTGGGAGACATCGCGGAGCTGGTCTAGGTGGTGGGCATGATGAACGAGAACAGACCTTGAATCAATTATTGGTCGAGATGGACGGTTTTGAGTCGAATGAGGGCGTCATCCTCGTGGCAGCTACGAACCGACCAGACGTTCTTGACCCGGCACTTCTTCGACCAGGTCGCTTTGATCGTCGTATCGTTGTCAATCGGCCCGATGTGAAAGGGCGTGAGGGTGTGTTAGGGGTACACACCAAGAAAATCCCTCTAGCTGACGATGTTAACGTAACCGTTGTTGCGAGGGGAACAGTAGGATTTTCTGGAGCTGACCTTGCTAATTTGGTGAACGAAGCGGCACTCAATGCAGCACGCTACAATCGCAAGGCCGTTCAAATGATGGACTTTGAATTCGCGAAGGACAAAGTGCTCATGGGATCGGAACGGCGCTCCATGATAATAAGTGATGCCGAAAAGAAGGTTACGGCTATCCACGAAGCGGGGCATGCACTCCTAACAGTGTTACTGCCGCATGCTGATCCAATTCACAAGGTTACGATTATTCCCCGTGGTATGGCGCTCGGTGTGACGCAGCAGTTACCGGTGGAGGATAAGCACAATTATTCGCGTGACTACCTTGACGATCAGATTTCTATACTGCTCGGTGGGCGAATTGCCGAGGAACTTACAAACGAAAATGTTACTACTGGAGCTGGTAATGACCTCGATCGCGCTACGGATCTAGCGCGGAAGATGGTCTGCGAATGGGGCATGAGTGATGCCATAGGCCCACTGACTTTTGGTAAAAAAGAAGAGCAGATCTTTCTCGGGCGAGACATCGCGCAGCACCAGGATTACAGCGAGCAAACGGCGATTTGTATCGATGAAGAGATTAAGCGTGTAGTAATGGATAATTACAAGCGGTCACGCTCAATACTTGAAGAGAATCGGGCGATTCTGGTGCAGATGGCAGAAGAATTGCTTATTCGTGAAGTGCTCGACGGCGAACAGGTGAAGCGGATTGTGTCTGGTTTGCCATTGGATGAAAATCGATCGTCGACTAATCCTACGGCAGCATCTACCTCCGCTGGTGGTACTGAAGATAAAGAAGAACAACCCTCAACTGCACCACAAATGCCACCTCTCAATAAGCCATTGCCGCAAGAATAATGGACCCGTCTGTCGCGTTATGACGGTCTTCGAGTACGTATGATAACGGACTTTGTGAGTCGGGATTAACTTAGGATAGAAAATACGCGCCATCGTGGTTCCTCGAAAAATCTACGACGTGCCTCTTCCTTATGGTCGGATGCTCCGCTTGGGCGTCCAGACGTTAGTCATGGGGATCATAAATGTAACGCCAGATTCCTTTGCGAGTGATGGAAGCAGCGTTGATCACTTGCATGCCATAGAAACGGCCTGTGCTATGGAAGCGGAAGGGGCCGATTTACTTGACATTGGCGGCGAGTCGACTAGGCCAAGTGCGATACCGGTTGATGCAAGCGAGGAACTAAGCCGGATTCAGCCGGTTCTTGAAGCAGTGATTGGTAAAGTGAAGATTCCGGTGTCGGTGGATACTTACAAGGCTGAGGTGGCGAAATCGGCGATCCAACTTGGAGCTACTCTCATCAATGATGTTAGTGGCCTAGAGCATGATCCTAGTCTTGCGGAGGTAGTGGCAGAGTATAAGGCAGGGTTGGTTCTCGCACACACCCGAGGTCGTTCTCGGGCCATGTATCGTGAAGCAACTTATTCGTCGTTAGCTCGCGAGGTCGGTAATGAATTAGCAATCAGTCTTCAATGTGCCTTAACAGCGGGTGTAGCGCGCGAAGCAATTATTTTAGATCCTGGTATTGGCTTTGCAAAGAAAGAAGCCCACAGCTTTGCGGCCTTGGCCCAACTTGATCGCCTACAAACACTGGATCGCCCTCTTTTGGTTGGACCATCACGGAAGTCATTTATGGCATCAACACTAGGTGGTAAGTCACCTGCGGAACGAGAATGGGGTACAGCTGCAGCGATTGCTGCGGCCGTCATGATGGGCGCTCATGTTGTAAGGGTGCATGGGGTTCGTGAAATGGTTGATGTGGTGCGAGTTATTGATCAGGTTCGCTCACATCGAAAAAGTTTTTGTAATAATGATAGTTCGTTGAGTGAAGAGGCGACACTATAGAAGCTTAAGACTATGGTATCCATTATCGAACTACTCACTCAATTTGCTAGTTGGGTTCCAACGACCTGGTGGTATTTGATTGATATCGTAGTCGTAATGTTTGTTCTCTATAAGCTCCTGAAGTTTCTCGTACGACGCGTGGTAATCCGCTTTGGGAGAGCACCGGTTTTTCGTTACTTTACGAGAACTACCGGTGCTCAGGAAACTATCGAAGAAATTGTGGTCGCAACCACATTGCTCTCAGATGGTCATCGTGGTGCCATTATGGCTGTCGAGCGAGATGTTGGCTTACGAGGTTATATAGAGAGTGGTATCCGACTTGATGCGGCTTTAACTTACGATTTACTCGTAACAATCTTTCAGTCCGGTTCTCCACTGCACGACGGCGCGGTGATTATACGAGAGGGCCGCCTGGCTGCAGCCGCCTGTTTTCTACCTCTAACGGTTAATCCTGGTCTGGGTCGTGATCTCGGAACACGGCACCGAGCGGCCATTGGCTTGACTGAAGAAAATGATGCGATCGCAGTGATTGTTTCTGAGGAGACTGGCCAGGTCTCGTTAGCGCTGGAGGGCCGGATTGAGCGTGATTTGAGTGCCGATGAATTGCGCGCTAGGCTTAAGGCGCTAGTGCTCACACGACGGGAATCGCCTTCGCGAAAGAGCAGTTGGCGAGTAAATGAATTGTGAAAGTCTTGTAGGAATTTTATTACTTGAAGCGAAAGCAACAGTTGTTAGTCATCCAATCCAAGAGGTTCTACGGCTATAGGTTTCGTGGCTAAGCAGAGAAATGCAAGATCGAATATTTGGCACTGATGGCATTCGAGGTAGCGCTGGAAAGTTTCCTTTAGATGTGAAGACGGTCTTTCGCTTGGGCGCAGCTCTCGTGCGAATGTTGCGTGCATCCAGAGATAGGGAAACGCAGATAAGGATCGTGTCTGGACGTGATACGCGAGAGTCTGGTCCTTGGATTGAAGCTGCATTAGCGCATGGTGTGTCGAGTGAAGGTGCAACATTGGTCAGCATGGGCGTAGTCCCGACGCCGGCAGTGGCCTTAACAGCGAAGTTCGAGGATTTTGATGCAGGAGTTGTAGTATCAGCGTCACACAATCTCTATGAAGATAACGGGATTAAAGTGTTTTCGCCTGATGGCTTGAAACTGCCTGAACACAAGGAGCGCGAGCTTGAAGAACTTGTCGAGTCCGCTAACGACGAAGTAATTGAGAACGGTGAGAACGTTGTAATTGACCCAGGTTTTCTTAATGCTTACATCGCCCATGTTCGGGGTGTGCTGCCGGACAGGCTTGACTTTGGACAGACAAGGCTAGCAATAGACTGTGCGAATGGCGCCATGTATGATTTGGCTCCCCAACTGTTACGAGGGTGCGGCTTCGATGTTATGGTCTCGGGCTGTGCGCCGAATGGCAAAAACATTAATACAGATTGTGGTTCAACTCATCCAACCACACTGGCAAAGTTTGTTGTCGAGCATCAATGTCACGTCGGCGTGGCTTTTGATGGTGATGGCGACCGCGCTCTGTTTATCGATGCTCAAGGTGGCATCATTGATGGTGACGCCGTACTTTTTATTTGCGCGAAACGACTCAATGAAATTGGACAGTTGCCAGGTAATGCGATCGTGGCGACAGTGATGAGTAATGTGGGACTTGAGCTGGGATTGCAGGGTTTGGGTATCGATCTTGTAAGGTGTCAGGTGGGAGATCGCTACGTGATGGAAGAAATGACCAAGCATGGTATTGCTCTTGGCGGTGAACAGTCCGGACATATTATTTTCTCTGAATATCTTCAGACTGGAGACGGCCTGATAACAGCGATGATGATGTTACGTGCAATGGCTGAGAGTGGACGCGACTTGGCTGACTTGGCGGCCGATTTAGATGTTTATCCGCAGGTTCTTGTTAATGTTCCGGTGTGTCGGAAAACCGATTTGCAAAGCGTGCCGGAAATCGCTGCCGTGATTCGAGACGTTGAACTTCGCCTGGCAGGTCAAGGACGTCTTCTTGTACGATATTCCGGCACTGAGCCATTACTTCGGATCATGGTCGAGGGTCGCAATCAGGTTGAGATTCAGGGATACTCAGATGAAATCGCCAGTGCAGTTAAGAGGTGTCTTCTATGACTTTGGGAGTAAGTCCTTCAGTCCTGCTATGATCTGAGTGTTCGCGCAAAGGATGATGATTGCTAGGTGCGGTCACCTGGCTTGACACATTCCGATTGAGATATCATGAAGATTGAATCAGTCATTTTCTTGATTACTGGCACCTGCTTTGGGCTAATTGTCGGTTGGGTGCTGGGTAGTCAGCAGTCCGTATCTCTTCAAACTACAAATATAGGTGAGCCGCGGGTGCAGGCCAGCCCCAACGTTAATCAGCCGGCACTAGAGCCACGTGTAGTTGATGAGCAACGGATACAGACATTAGTTTCTGCAGCTGAACAGAATTCGTCTGACCCCGTACCAAGAGTGACTCTTGGAAATTTGTATTTCGATGCAGAACAATTCGAGGAAGCGGTGAAATGGTACGAGCAGGCGCTCGCGCTAGACCCGCGTAACGTCAATGTGAGTACCGATCTTGGGGTGGGCTACTATTATACGGACCAACCAGATCGCGCGATTACACAGTTTGAGCACTCACTGGAGATCGATCCGGCGCATACGAAAACCATGTTGAACATGGGCATCGTAAAAGCCTTTGGTCAACAGGATTTGGAAGGTGCGGCGACGGTGTGGCGGCGATTAATCGAGGTGACACCAGACAGTCCGGAAGGTCGTGCTGCCCAGCAGGCTCTTGCCAGCTTACAGTCAGCGCATCCAGATGCTGCCTTGGTGTCTGAGGAGAAACAACCCGGTGGAGTGGAGTAATATTTGTGCTGCTCTCTGTGGAAAAGTTGAACTAAATGTTGGCTGGTTGGTTGCGGGTTATTGTACTCATCGTTTTCTTTTACCTGATCTGGTGGATTGTCTCTAGCGTGATTGAAGGCGCAACTGGTAAATCGAAGGTGTCGAAACCAAAAGGTGTTTCTTTAGTGCAGGACCCTGTGTGCGGTATGTTTGTGGTTCGATCACGAGCCGTTACCATTAAACGTGAAGGCACAGTTAAGTATTTTTGTTCCGATCAGTGCCGGCGAAAATATCTAGGTCAACAGGTCTGAAGATCTGTGCGAAATTTCGACCTCTGAATTCGCCTTAAGAGAAGGGTGTTACGTGATGCAACCGGAAGAGCAAGTTCGGGCCAATATTGTTGAGGTCGGACGGCGTATTTATGAACGTGGCTATGTGGCTTCAAATGATGGCAACATCAGCGTTCGGCTGGGTGAGGACCGTCTCTTAACAACACCGACTGGTGTGTCAAAAGGATTTATGACCCCAGACATGATGGTCACGACTGACCTGAAGGGAAATAAGCTCGCTGGTGAGCGTAATGCATCCTCTGAACTTTTAATGCATCTAGCAGTCTACGAACATCGACCGGATATCCAGGCGGTGGTTCACGCTCATCCGCCTGCAGCTACTGGATTCGCAGTTGCTGGTATTCCGCTCGACCGAGCTGTACTGGCCGAAGTTGTTGTGACACTCGGTAGCATACCCATTGCGGATTATGGTACACCTTCTACCTCTGAATTGGCCGACGCTGTTCGGGACTACATCACAAAATATGACGGTTTGTTGTTGGCGAATCACGGAGCTCTTACGATTGCGAGTGAGTTGTTTAAGGCTTATTACCGAATGGAAACAATTGAACACTTTGCTCGGATTAGTCTTGTGGCGCGGTTTTTGGGACGTGAGCGCCTGTTGTCGAGAGAGGAAGTAGATCGTTTGCAGGGTTTGTTTGGTAGTTACGGTGTTGCGTCGAGGCCAGCAGAATTTTGTGCTGATGGCGCGGAAGCTGACGATGCAAATTGTCAGATAATACAGGCTCCGTCATCTCCAAATGCCCGTTTGGTGCAGGATGAAGCAAACTTAAAAACATCGGATGGAACAGGCAAGGAAAACGAAATTCGTTTAACATACCGTGAGCTTACGGCTCTTATTGAAGACGCCGTTAAGTCAGTTAAGCCTTCTTAATAAAAGGGTTTTGTGTTTCGGTATCTGCGGTTCTTAATTAATCCGTATTGGTAGGGCACTTGGGAGGAGTTCATGGGTGAAGCATTGGGGATGATCGAAACCAAAGGGCTCGTATCGATGATCGAGGCTGCGGATACCATGGTAAAGGCTAGTAAAGTGACTCTGGTCGGTTGGGAGAAAATTGGTGCGGGATACGTTACAGCGATTGTGCGTGGTGACGTCGCTGCAGTGAAGGCCGCCACTGATGCGGGGGCAGCGGCTGCGCGGAAAGTTGGCGAACTTGTGTCGGTTCACGTAATACCTCGACCACACGCGAATCTAGAGACTTCGTTTCCTATCGCAAAAATTAAGGGTAAACCCTAGGTAACCACAAGGATGGGCGCAGTTGCGCTCACTTGCAATGTTGAATATGTAAATTAGTGTGAAACCACAAAAAAATCATGATACTTGCAAAAATTGTTGGCACTGTAGTTGCGACATGTAAAGACGAGCGACTAGTAAGTAGTAAGTTGCTCTTGGCTCGTCCTGTCGATCCGAAAGGTAAAGAGGAAGGCAGATATCTCGTGGCAATCGATACAGTTGATGCCGGTGTCGGAGATACGGTATTGATCGTTAGCGGCAGTTCAGCGCGAATGGCCACGGGTTTAAAGGATTCTCCGATTGATGCTTCTATCATTGGTATTGTGGACACAGTAGAGGTTCAACCATAGTGCAACTTGCCAAGGTCATCGGAAACGTGGTCGCAACACGTAAGGACGAGAAGTTGACAGGGCACAAGCTGCTCTTAATTCAACCAATCACACCCGATCGTGTGGCATCTGGTCAATCTTTGGTCGCTGTCGATTCAGTTGGTGCTGGCGTGGGCGAAGAAGTATTTGTTGTGCGTGGCCGAGAAGCTTCGTTTCCATTCCTCCCGACAGAGGTGCCGACCGATCTTAATATTGTGGGTATTGTTGATCACTGGTCTACCGATAACGCGAACCGGTAATGGGGAACAATACATAGCGACAATATATTATGCAATTAGCCAGGGTTCTTGGCCCGTTGGTTTCTACCCAAAAACAAAGCACTCTTATTGGCGCGAAGCTTCTACTTGTGCAACCGATTACTGCGGATGACCAACCGCAAGGTGTTGCGTTGCTCGCCGTTGATTCGGTTGGAACTGGTGTGGGTGAAAAAGTATTGATTGTGTCTGAAGGTCGTGCAGCTGGGCAAGCCATCAGTCAGCCCACGGCGCCTGTAGATGTTGCAATCGTTGGGATCGTTGATGAGGTAAATTCCTAGACCACTCGTCAATAAATGAATCATCGCTGTAAATCCACAGAAAATTTGTCGCAGAATTAATAAATGAAGTCTCGCGTCCTCGTCACCAACCGTATTCCAGCGGCTGTGCTTCAACACTTGGAGTCCGACTTAGAGATTGACTATCACACAGAGAAAGATGCTCTTTCTCGCGATCAGCTTCTCGATCGAGTGCGTGATAAACACGGTCTTCTGTGTGTTGTGACAGATACGATTGATGCAGGAATTATTAAAGCTGGTTCGCAACTTCGCGTGATCGCAAATATCGCTGTGGGTTATGACAATATCGATATTGCGACAGCCAAGAAACATGGCATTGTTGTAACAAATACCCCTGGGGTGTTGACTGAATCAGTCGCCGAACTAACTTGGGGACTCATACTAAACGTTACTCGACGCGTGGTTGAGGGAGACCGGCTTATACAATCCGGCTTTTGGAAAGGCTGGGCCCTCGACTTTATGCTTGGCATGGAACTGTTTGGAAAACAGTTAGGTGTTATTGGATCGGGTCGAATTGGCCGTGCCGTAGCAGCGCGGGCATCAGTGTTTGGGATGAAGGTGGTGTTTGCAGCTCGGAAGGGAAGTAACGACACTACGGATAGGTCACAATGGACAAAATCTCTAGAGGATTCGTCAGTTATGCCACTCGATCGCCTATTAGCCACATCCGATGTTGTGTCGCTCCATGTGCCTATGACGTCAGAGACGCATCATTTAATTGATCGGGAGGCGCTAGTTAATATGAAACCATCCGCTTATTTAATTAACACGTCGCGTGGTCCTGTGGTTGATGAAGACGCATTAGTCTTGGCGCTTCGGGAAGGGCTAATCGCTGGTGCAGCACTCGATGTCTACGAACGAGAACCGATGGTGCATTCAGGATTGTTAGATCTATCAAATGTTGTCCTTTCACCTCATCTGGGCAGTGCCACCCATGAAACACGTACAGCGATGGCTGACTTAGCAGCTAGGAATCTCATGGAAGTACTATCTGGAAATTCGCCACTAACTCCTATCAATAGCTGAGACGTCACGAATTGTGATGCCGACGAAGAAATCAAAGCAAAGCTCGGTCAAGAATCGAAGTGCCTCTTTGTCTTCGACCGCGTCCCGTCCCAGGCCAGCACTGGTTGCACGGATCATGCGAATACTTGCGGGTGCCATTGAACGAATGGGGGTACCTGTTATGGAAAAACTTGCTGACGAACAAACATCCGATCCGTTTCAAGTGCTGATTGGAACAATGTTGTCTGCACAGACTAAAGACGCGGTGACACTTGCTGCTTCAACCCGCCTCTTCGAAGTTGCTGCTACACCATTGGCGTTATCGAAGCTATCAATCCGACGGATTGAGCGGTTAATTTATCCCGTCAGCTTTTATCACGACAAGGCAAAACACCTTAAGGCTACTGCCGCAATCCTTTTAGGAAAATTTCATGGTGACGTACCATCGAATATGCCTGAGTTGCTGAGCCTACCCGGTGTCGGCCGGAAAACGGCCAACCTTGTTTTAATCTTGTCTTATCAAAGCTTGGACAACATTTGCGTGGATACACACGTTCATCGCATCAGTAATCGTCTTGGTTGGGTTTGTACAAGAAATCCAGAAGAGACTGAGAGCGCTCTTTACACTGCCTTGCAACGGCGGTGGTGGCCATTTATTAATCGTTATCTAGTTACTTGGGGTCAGAATATTTGCAAACCAACCTACCCACTCTGCCGGCAATGCGCGCTCGCAGATCTATGTCCGAAGCTGGGGATGACACGGATGGGTAAGTGATGTAAGCCTTACGGAATACGGAGCGCTATTTCAGCAGGTTCACACGAGATTTATCGAAACCAAAGATCACAGTGCGACCGCTGATAATGATGGGCCGTTTAATCAATTTTGGGTTTTTCATCATTAAATCGATTGCTGCTGTTTTCGACTTCGGCAACGGCCGTTGCTTGAAAACTGGACTTCGCTGGCTCACGAAATCCAGAAACTGCACTGCACTCACGTGACGCTCAAGAAACGCACGAGTCGGTGGATCGCGTTCAATGTCTCGCACCTCAAGATCAAAACGTTTTTCTTCCAGAACACTTCTGGCGTTTCGGCAAGTCGTTCAACCAGGCTTCCAGAAGAACACAGTCTTACGCATCGCTTCCTAGTCTACAATAAGCTATCTGATTGTATTGGATTTTGTTAATTAACCCTCAATTGAGTAATGCTAACGGTCAACGAAATCTTTTATTCCATTCAAGGCGAGTCGACGTTTACAGGACAGCCGTGTGTCTTTGTGCGCCTAACTGGATGTGACCTCAGATGTGTCTGGTGCGATACTCCATACGCGTTTCATGAGGGTCGGAAAATGTTGATTGAGGATGTGCAAAAGGAAGTTGAAAATTATCAATGTGGACTTGTTGAGATCACGGGTGGAGAGCCGCTTCTACAGGAAGACGTTTATGGTTTAATCGATGTACTACTTCAAGATGACATCACCATCCTGGTGGAAACGGGTGGTCAGTTGAGCGTGGCCCGTCTTCCTGCGAAGGTGATAAAGGTGTTAGATGTCAAATGTCCAGGCAGTCGAGAGGAGAAAACGACGCAC